>Ga0209062_1001287_pt1 | contig 47027 bp, 50 predicted proteins | sample Coa_R2_2_FD_187158 | JGI IMG/M metagenome (GOLD analysis project Ga0209062, IMG submission 187158) | Surface soil microbial communities from Centralia Pennsylvania, which are recovering from an underground coalmine fire - Coalmine... | ecosystem: Environmental > Terrestrial > Soil > Unclassified... | reverse complement strand
CCCGTTGTCGGCAGACCTCTCTATCTTGTAGCCGGTGACTGGCGAGCCGCCGTTGCTTGACGGGTCGGACCAGCCCAGGTTTATCTGGGAGGAGGAGATGGTAACGGCCTGAAGGTTCTGTGGCGCAGAGGGGGCCGTAACAGTCTGGGCAGATGCGCTGTGGGAAAGGATTGGAAATGACGCAATTACAAGCAAGGAAAATGCAACGGTTAGCAGCACCTCCTTAACAATGCTCTTTTTTCGGTTGGATGTTATGAAGTAATGTATCCCGTATCAGTTATCAATTTGCATGCACATTGTTCCATAGGATACATACATAATGAAAATACCGGTCCCATAGTTTGTACTTTGTAAATTCCTACGCTTCCAAGTGGTTTGGATGAAAACCCTAAAGGCGCATTCTTAATAGGTTTGGAATGGCTAGAGTTGCTAGGCCCGATGACCAACTATTACTACTGCCTTGATTGCAAGAAGATCATAGTCAATGTCAACAGGGACTATGGCCCGATATGCCCCAAATGCAAGGAGAAGCGTGCAGGGGGCCTTGGCCGGAGCGCCTGACGGGACCCGGTCACAAAAAACAATAAAACATCCCTCGGGGCTAGTCCCAGTGATGAAAGTATTCAACGGCAGGACCGCTGCAGAGGACTACATGTCAAACCATACCCTGACCTTTTCAACGCCCGAGCTTACGCTTATGCGATTTGCATTCTGGCTTGGCGACATGGTGCCAGACCCCAAGAACCCCGGACAACAGATGCCAAGGATAATGGCATTTGTGGAGGAAAAGGATTTTGCGCCGGCGCAGGTGATAGACGATGACAAGTTCGTCCCCACGGGTGCGGTAAAGACGATGAGCGGCCTATATGGCGGGATATCTGGCGAGACTGGACCCGGCTCAAAGTTCTGTTCAGAATGCGGCACAAAGATTTCCGCAGGCGCCAGGTTCTGTACGGAATGCGGCGCAACCCAGGACTAGATTTTAGCCCCGCACTTGGTGCAAAACTTGGCGGTTGCCTTGACTGGAGATCCGCATGAGCTGCACACCGGACCTGAAGGCTGGGACTCTTTTGGCAGGAGCGACGGTTCCGGGGTAGGCAGGACGCCTGGAGTTGAAAACGCCGCCTGTGCCGATATTACCGACGGCGGGCGGCCTGCACCGGGCAGCGTGGCAGCCGTAACCTGCGATGCCTGCGGCCCTGCAAAGCTCATGCCGCTTGGCATTGTTCCGCCGCTTGAAGGGCCAGCCTTTCCCGACATGGACTTGTCAAGCGCCTTTTTGAGTTCAAAGATTACCTTTACCGAGAGGAATTCAAGGGCAGAATATGCCACCACGTAATCTCCGAGTTTTTCAAAGAATTCCTTCTCCGAGAGCTTGCCCTGCTTGTACATCCCGTTTGCATCAAGAAACGACTCGTAAAACCCCTGCGTGTCATTTAGCAGGTTCTGCAGCTTGTCAAAAAGAAGTGTGAGCGTGTCTACCTCTCCAAACGACATATTGAAAGTTCGCCCTGACCAGTATTTAATTCAGATCAAAAAAGGGTTGTAAGGTTTTGCCCTAGGCCTTCGCAAGGGCCTTGTCTATCATGGTCTTGTATGAAGATTTTGAAGCCGCACCTACCTGCTGTGCAACTATCTGGCCTTTGTTGAAAAGAGCAAGGGTCGGTATGCTGAACACGTTGTACTTTGATGCAAGCTCGTTGTTCTCGTCAACGTTTACCTTCACAAAGTTTACCTTTCCTGCATATTCGCCGGCAAGCTCCTCGATGACAGGGCCTACCATCCTGCACGGACCGCACCATTCGGCCCAAAAATCCACAAATACCGGGATCTGGGAATTTATTACTTCGGTGTCCCAATTTTGCTGGTTCACAGGTTTTGCCTTATCCATGGAAATCAGTGTGTTGCAACCCTAAATATATTGAACGCTTTTTTTACCAGCGGCTTCGAAGCCCGTAATAGTTCCTTCCGCCCTCGCCGCCGTACCTTCGCCTTCCCTCGTGCCTCCTGTCGTCGTGCCTCCTGTTTCCCCAACCCTGGGACCTTCTGCCTCCGTAGCCCCTCTGCGGCACCTCCCTCTTGAGCGGGTCGGGTATCTTGACCTCGATTCCAAGCTCCTTGTTGAGGTCCCGCATCGGGACCTTTGTCTGGCTTGAGATCGCCTTGAAATCGCCTATCGAGGAATATGATACGAGAGTTATTGCCTTGCCCTTTGCACCTGCCCTTGCCGTCCTTCCAATCCTGTGGAAGTACACCATGTCATGGCTTGGGACGTCGTAGTTTACGACAAGAGCAACCTCCGGAACGTCTATGCCCCTTGCTGCGACATCTGTTGCAACAAGAATGTCTGCCTTGCCCTTCCTGAAGAGGTACATTGCCTTGTCGCGCCTGAACTGGGACATGTCTCCCTGGATGGAGACCACGTTGAGCTTGCTTCCCTTTTCAAGTTCGTGTGCGACCCTCCTTGTCCTCTCCTTTGTTGAGCAGAAGACAATGGTCTGGCCCGCCATGTTCTCCCTTACGAACTTGAGCAGGTAGTCGGTCTTCTCCCTGTCCCTGATGACAAGGAAGGCCTGGTCTATCCCCTCGCCGCTCAGGTCGTCCGCATCAATGAAGATGCGCTGCGGGGATTTCATGTATTTTTCCGCAAGCATGAGAATTTCCGGGGGCATTGTGGCCGAAAAGAGCGCCGTGATGTGCTCCTTTGGCACAAGGTCCAGGATGAACCTAATGTCGTCGATGAATCCCATGTCAAGCATGGTGTCGGCCTCGTCAAGGACGACATATTTTACCTTGTTTAGCTTGATTGAGCCCCGTTTGATGTGGTCGATGAACCTTCCCGGCGTGGCAACTACTATTTCCACGCCCCGTTCAAGCTCGTTGAACTGGACGTTGATGCTCTGGCCCCCGTAGATTGTAACGTATCTTAGGCTTGAATTCCTTGAGAACTTTTGGATCTCACCTGTAATCTGGACGGCAAGCTCCCTTGTGGGCGCAAGTATCACAGCCTGGATTCCGCCCTTGGGGACGATTGTCTGTATGATTGGAAGCGAGAAGGCGGCGGTCTTTCCAGTTCCTGTGTGTGCCTGCCCTATCACGTCCTGGCCAGACATGATAACCGGTATGGCAGCAGCCTGGATTGGAAACGGCTCTTCGAAATTGATCGCTCTTAGCGCTGAGAGTATTGGATCCTTTATTCCTAGTTCTTCAAATGTTGTCAACTTTAATCATCTTTTTGTGGAAATAACAGAGAAATGCTGTTGTAAACTTCCGCCATTATTTTTGATCTAGCTACTCGTTTGTCCTAATTAACTCTTTCCAAATTATTGAAAAAAAATGCCTTATTTTTTAAAATTGTATAAACTGTCATCGCTCCGCGTGGGATAGATTTGACAGCCAGAATGATATACAAACTTAAATGAGATTTTCTTAGACTAGAGCCATGAGCACCGAATTTCGATTAAAGAAACTCCGGGGATCCGGGGGATATGTGATGGCAAGCGTTAACGACGACCAGCAGAGGAAGGGAAACCTTGGCGGGCCGGACCTGTTCCTTGCGCCAATAGGCAGGCTTGACTCGGAGAAGATCTCCAAGTACTACTGCAATACCTGCGAGAAGGAGTACGAGGGAAGCCCGAGGATAGACTACGAGTCCCCCAACGAGGTGGTTGCCGATAACCTTGTCCTTTTGGAGAAGGGCCAGTACCTCTGCACCACGTGCGGGTCGGTACTTGCAGAATACAGGAACTTTAGCAAGCCCGATGAAAAGGCAGACGTGGGACCCGCAAGGCCTCAAGCCCCGCAGCAGCCGCCCTATGCGGCACCGACACCAGAGCCTCAGATCCCGGTGCAGGCAGCCGAGACCTCCGGAGTCAAGACCTTCAATTCCGTCATAGGGCTCTCCGTCTACGACGCGGAGGCAAGAAGGGTCGGAGTCGTAAAAGAGATTGGCATCCAGCCCGGACAGTCTGGCATCATTCTTGCAATTACCAAGACCGACGGCACGGCAGCCGTTGTCAAGTGGGAGGAGATAAGGAAGATAGGGGAAATAGTTTTGCTTGGGGGCGAGGTCAGCTCCGATATCAGGTGCGCCAAGTGCGGAAACACCAACACGCCGTCGTCCAAGTTCTGCGAGACCTGCGGCAACAAGCTAAAGTAAAAACGTGCCATCTGGCCACAGGCCTCAAATTACTCCCCGCTGCAACGGCCCGGGTTGTGAGAAACCGAGCAAGATTTATCTTTGGAGTGGGAAGACGAAGAACGGTTGAAAAAACGGGCAGCTTCGGGTTTTGTAAAGGATATCATAATCGTCGTAATCGGGATTGCAATAATCTGGGTCGGCCTTAGGGTCGCTTTTGGGACCGAGAATCCCTTTTACGTAGTATCCAGCGGCAGCATGGTTCCAAACCTCAATGTCTTTGATGTAATCGTGGTAAACGGGAACATACCGTTTGACAAGCTCAAGGTTGGGGATATCATAGTATTCAACGTGCCAGTCACGCATGACAAGGTCATAGTGCACCGGGTGGCCCAGTTCCTAAGCGAGAATCCCCGCATTGTCCGGACAAAGGGCGATGCAAACCCAGGCTCCATCCCAGGGATTGACTATCCCATAGCAAAGCAGGACTACATAGGGAAGGTAGTCTATGTCGTGCCCCAGATTGGGTACGTTACTAGGATATTGACGCCGCCAATCAACTACATCATAATTGCAGTCATAGTAGGGATAATGATTGTCAAGCAGTTTGGCAAGCCAAAGGAAGGGTCGGAGGGCATAGGATTCAAGGACACCTCGCAGGGAGGCAGGCCGGACTCGAGCCAGCCGAGCCTTGACAAGGAATACACCGACCCCGGGCTTGAAAGCGGCGCGGAAAAGAAATAATTATTTTTTGGAACTTGTCTTAAAGACCCGCTGGAAGTAGTCTGACTGTTCCTGGGCAGCGTCCTCGCCGTCTTTGACATTTGCAAGGTTCTTGGCAAGCTTTTTCTTGTATTCAAGCTGCATCTGCCTGGCTATCTGGATCCTCTGGGCCTGTGGCGAGCCTGCCCCGTGCATCGACTCGGTGAGGTATCCGACTGCGTTTCTTCCAAGGGTCATGTTCTCGATAAGCCTTAGAATCCTCATCCTGTCCTCGACATCCACCCCCTTGCGGCCCCTGAGGTACTTGCGCAGTAAGGGTCCTGTCTCGGGGCTCCTGAGGTCCTTTTCTGATGGCAGCGTGACCATGAGGCCTCCTGCGATGTCCTGGGCAAGCCTCCCAATCTCGTACGGGAACCTTGTGACATTGTGCTTGCAGACGTTGGCAAGCATGTCGTCGTTGAGCCAGTTTCCTGACTTGGTCTTGTGAGCCTGGTAAGACGAGGCGACCCCGGCTGCGTAGATGGTCTCGTTTAGGTGGGTCATCTCTACAAGCTTGTCCTTGATGTGGGAAACATTTGGAACACCATTGTAATCTGCAACTGCGGCGGCGGCTCCGATTAGCACGTCGCCAAGCCCTGTCTTGCAGACGTAGGACCTCCTGTGGTAGCACGTAAAGCGCTCCACAAGCATCGACGCAAACTCGTACTCACCGTTCATGAAGACGTGCTCCCACGGGACAAACACGTTGTCAAAGATTATCATCGCCTCCTGGCCTGAGAACTTGGAGTTTCCTGCGTCAAGGTCTCCTTCCTCCATGCTTCGGGTGTCGCAGGACTGTCGTCCGTAGATGTATGTAATCCCGGGCGCGTCTGCCGGCACGGCTCCGACCACGGCATAGTCGACATCGTTTTCCTGCAGGCGCATGGTAGGCATGAAAACTATCCAGTGGGAGTTTATGCAGCCGGTCTGGTGTGCCTTGGCTCCCCTCACCACAATCCCCTTGTCGTTCTTCTCCACCACGCGCAGGAACACGTCGGGGTCCTCCTGCTCGTGCGGGGCCTTGGACCTGTCGCCCTTGGGGTCGGTCATGGCGCCGCCGATTACAAAGTTCTCGGCCTGTATCATCTTGATAAAGTCTACCAGCCTCTTGTGGTAGTTCGTCTTGTGCTTTTCATCAATCTCAAAGGTAACGGAATAAAGCGAATTGAGCGCGTCCATTCCAACGCACCTCTGGAAGCAGGTGCCGGTAAGCTGGCCGAGTTTTCGCTGCATCTTGTTCTGGTTTACAAGGTCCTCGGCGCTCTCGGCTATGTGGAGGAACCTGTTTACCTGAAGGCCGCTTATAGAAGAGCTGGCACTTGCAAGGTCGGACTCGCGCGCCGCAAGGTCATACGTTTCTGCAACTGCGTTTATCGAGGGGCGGATCATCGGGTGGTCGACCGGCTCCTTTACCAGTTCGCCAAAGAGGTAGACCTTTGTCTTTCGGCCCCTGAGGCTCTGTATGTATTCAGCCCCCGTCCTAATCGCCATATCTGCTATTCTCTCCCAAACCAATATAAATATAACATAAATCGGCGGCGCTAATCAAGACCGATTCTCACATCGACTACTTTGCATCCCCTGCCCTTTTCAAACACAAGTACTGGATTGAGATCAAGTTCCTTTATCTCGGCAAAGTCTGTGACAAGCTGTGAGATCTTCTGGAGGCACTCGGATAACTTCTGGACATCGGACGGCTTCTCGCCCCTCACCCCCTGCAGGAGCTTGTTGGTCTTTATTGACGAGATCATCTCGTCTGCCTCCGAGTCGGTAATCGGTGTTACCCTGAAGGTGACGTCCTTTAGCACCTCGACGTATATCCCGCCCATTCCAAACATCACCACCGGCCCAAATCCGGGCTCCTGCTTTGAGCCTATTATGGTCTCCTTTCCCCCCTTGACCATTTCCTGGACGAGGACTCCCTTGATTGTTGCCTTCTTGTCGTACCTTTTGGCGTTCTTTATAATCTCGCGGAAGGCCTTCTTGACCTCCTGCGGTGTCTTGAGCCCAACCTTTACGCCACCGGCATCAGACTTGTGGATTATCTGCGGCGATGCTATCTTCATCACGACGGGGTAGCCAATCTTCTTGGCGGCAGAGACTGCCTCCCTGTCCTTTGTTGCAAGGATGCTTTTCGGGAGCGGGACGCCGTAGGCCTTGAGGACCTCCTGGCCCTCCTCTTCAAGCAGGTTCTTCCTTCCCTCTGACCTCACCTTGGCAAAGATTTTCTCAACCCTTTTCTTGTTTGCCTTGAACTCTCGGACCTTGCCCTCCTGCGCCTCTGACCAGTGGGTGAACTTTACCATTGCCCTCAGAGCCCGGATGGCTCCCTCGGCATAGTTATAGTACGGGACCCCGCCTTCTGCAAGTATCTCCCTGTTCTTGATTCCCTCGTCAAGCCCCATAAGGCTTGCAAGGATTGTCTTTCCATACTTTTTTGAGACGGACACTATCACCTCGGCAAGCTTGTTATAGTCAAGGGTGGCCGACGGGGTGCACATTGCTATCACGGACCCGACGTTCTTGTGGGCAAGTACCAAGTTGAGCACGTGGTCAAACCTGTTAAAGTCGGCATCTCCCACAATATCCACCGGGTTCCTCGAGGTGCCCCATGGCGGGATTACCGCGTTTATCTGGGGCCTGATGTCCTCAATGTTTGCCATCTTCAGCCCCAGCCTTGAGCAGGCGTCGGTTGAAATGATTGCCGGGCCTCCGGCGTTAGAAACTATCACAAGGTCCCCCTTTGTAGGGAGCGGCTGCTTTGAAAATGCCGTCGCGTAGTCGAACAGTTCCTCCATAGAGTCGACCCTTATCGCACCGGCCTGTGTGAGGAGCGCGTCGTAAATCTCGTCTGATCCCATCAGGGCTCCCGTATGGGACATTGCTGCCTTGGCACCCTCCGGGCTCCGTCCAGACTTGAGTACAAGGACAGGCTTTTTTGCCTGGGCAAGCCTTGTTATCTGCTTGCAGACCCTGAGGAACTCCCTACCGTTTGTCATGTCCTCAAGGTACATCACTATCACCTTTGTCTGGTCGTGGTCGGCAAGCATCTTGAGCATGTCGACCTCGTTTAGGTCGACCTTGTTGCCCATGCTGATAACCGCGGAGAATCCTATGCCCTGAGCGCTTGCGTCCTCCACAAGCGCCGCGCAGATTGCTCCGCTCTGGGAGACAAGTGCGATGCCGCCCGACTTGGGCGTGACCTTGAGGAATGTCGAGTTCATCATGGTCTGCGGGGCGAGGTTCATCACGCCGAGGCAGTTAGGCCCGATTATCCTTATGTTGTACTGCTTTGAGATATCTGCAAGCCTCCGCTCAAGCTTGGCCCCCTCCTCGTTGACCTCCTTAAAGCCTGCCGTGATTACGACTGCGCCCTTTATCCCCTTCTTGCCGCACTCCTCAAGGACGGACGGGACGATGTCATTTTTTGTAACTACAACGGCAAGGTCTATCGGCTCGGGCACGTCAAGGACTGTCTTGTATGCCTTCTTGTCAAAAACCGTCTCGCGGGTCGGGCTGATTGGAAAGATCTTTCCCATGTAGCCCTTGATTATGTTGGATGTGATCGCGCGCCCTACGCTTCCTTCCTTGTCCGACGCGCCGATTATGGCAATTGATTTTGGTGAGAGAAATAACGAGTCTGTCATTTGAACGAGATGGACTCGATTTCTTTTCTATAATAACTTTCTCATGGGACGGGATCTGGAATTCAGCTGCCGAGCATTTTTCCGGCGAGGTTTTCCTTCCTTGGGATCCACTTTATCTGCAGCGACTTGAACTTGCCGACAAGCTGCCACGCCTCCATTGCAAGCTCCCGCAGCTGCGGGTTGTTTATTGCAAACTCGTGGTTGAGTTGCGAGACGGTGTTTTTCGAGTCGCTGTAGATTGTTATCTCGTCCGGGCTTTCGGCGTATTTCTTTAGCGCCGCAATTATGGCCTTGTACTCGGCCTGGTTGTTTGTAATCCCCGGCTCCTTCAGGTAAAAGGACTCCCCGGTCTCCTTTGCAAAAAAGCCAAAGCCCCCTCCCGGCCCTCCCGAGCCGTCCACGAAGATGCTAAGCGCCATCCCTGTACAGCCTCAGTATCTTCACACTGAGGTTTACCGCGGCAAGGTAGATGCAGGTGGATATCGACTGGGCAATCATCGACGAGACATATGCAGGATATGAGCTGGAAAGGAGGTAGTACTGGAGTGACCACCTCGATATGGTGTAGATTACCTCCCCTATACCGAGCGAGGAGATTATCTTTATGAGGTCCCTTTTGAGCTCGTCCTTGGCGATCCCGCCCGAGGCAAGGACATACTTTTTCCTATTGTCGACATAGAACAGCGTGCCAAAGGTCGAAAAGTATACCACGTAATCGACAACCAGCGTCAGGGTTGCGTTCACATAGCTCTGCTGGCCCGAGAATTCCTGCGATGCGATTGCAGAAATCACTATGGAGGCGGCAAACCCAAGCAGGATGTTTTTGTTCAGCTTGAGATATTCCTTGTACTGCTGTCTCACGCTCTGGTCTTGTCCCCGTCACAAATAAACTAACTTTATTGCAGCGAAACCCTGAGGAGCACCAGAACTCCGCCAAGCTCTGCGGCATCGATTGCAAGAAGATAGGGAAGCAGCGGCGCGGCATAAAGATCCGTCATGGAAAAGTAGGCATAGACTGTTATCACGTTGTGCACAAACAAGAGCCCCGCAAAGAAGATCATCCCGAGAGGAAGCTGTGCCCGTGTCCTTGAGTACATGGTTGCAAAGACCTTTGCCAGGACTCCGAGTGCTGCCATGTTGGCGCCGGACACTATCGTGCTTGCAGTCATCAGGGGCTCCATTTGAAGAGACCTTCAAGCCGCATCGCTTATGTACTTTTTTCCAATTTGTGGGCAATCTCGTCGAATGACTCCATGTTTACCTCAAGGAAGGTGGAGACGAAATAGGTGGCCCCGTACCTTTCGCCTACCCTTGTGACCAGGTTGTTCTTTTCAAGGACTCCTATGTGGTGCTGTATGGCCTTGTAGTCTAGGCCGAGGTCCTTTGCAAGCTGGTTTGCGTTGAGCGGCCTCCGGCGGATTGCCGAGATTATCCTTGCCCTGTTTACCCCGCCCCTTGAGCCCATGAACACAAAATAGAGGAGACGCTTGGCGTACGGGTCGGGTGGCATTGCTAGACTTCGGGCGGACTGACTATAAAGCATCCCCGCTCTGCTTGGTAAAAATTCTCGCAAAGCGATAAATGTGATATTGCACAGCTGTGTCTTGTGCTAGACTACGACTACCCCCTCTACAGGCCGCCCTCGGAGGCACGCTCACTCATTTTCCAGGTGACGCTTGGCTGCTCATTTAACAAGTGCTCCTACTGCGACATGTACCGAACCAAGGAATATCAGGAGAGGTCTTGGGACGAGATAAGGATGGAGATCGACATGGCCTCAAAGCACATGCCTGAGACCCGCAGGATCTTCCTTGCGGATGGTGATGCCCTTAACCTATCGACCGATAGGCTCCTGCAGATTCTGGAATACATACGGGCCAAGTTTCCCTCAGTCGAGAGGATTTCATGCTATGCCATGCCAAAGAACATCCTTGAAAAGACTCCCGAGGAGCTAGGGGCCCTCCACGACGCAGGCCTTGGGATGTTTTACATCGGGATCGAGACGGGGTCCGACATCATACTAAAGAAGATAACAAAGGGCGCGACAAGCCAGACAATAATCAAGGCGTGCCAGAAGGCCAAGGATTCCGGTTACCTGATTTCATGCATGGTAATACTTGGCCTTGGCGGCAAGACATACTCGAAGAACCACATCGAGGACACTGCAAAGATACTCAGCACAACATCGCCTCACTATGTGGGCGCCCTTACGCTCCACCTTGACAAGGGGATAAGGGAGGAATTTCTTGCCAAGTTCAGGGAGCCGTTCTTGCCCATAGATGATGCAGATGCCCTGGACGAGCTTGAGGCACTTGTGAGCAACATGGCGCCCTCAAGCCCCGTGGTATTCCGCGCAAACCACGGGTCAAACGCGTATCCGATAGGCGGGACATTCCCCGAGGACAGGCAGGACATGCTCCAGAAGATCACGTACCTGAGGCAGCATCCTGAACTTTGCAGGCCCGTCGGTTTTAGGGGATTCTAGGACGTCCGCCCCCTTACCTGGAAGGTTCTGGCAGTCATCCGCGCGGTTTGCTTTCCACATCTACGGCTAGTCCAGCGCTCCATACACCACAAAGTGGCGCAGGATTGCATGCCCCCACTGGTCCTCGCCTACCACGGTATAGGTGCCTGCCGTCAGGGGCCTGAAATTCTTGCCGTCATAATACCCATTGAATGAGATGTGGTACTGCATGTTTACAGGGATGTTGGTAGAGTTGTGTGTCTCTATCGTGGCCCTCGTCCCTGATGGCTCAAAGACAAAATCCACGATCCCAATTGCCCTGCATACGTATACCCCTCTTGGATACAGCGTAAGGCGCTGGGCATCAGTCATGTTCTGGAGCGTATAATCGCCCTGCATGAGCGCCATCCCGAACGGGAGGTGGAAGAGGCATGGGCCAAGACTCCACTTTCTTACCGGCCAGTTGTGTTGCGGGGTTACAGTCACGGTGTCAGGCGAGGTATTGGTAAGCGATATGTCCATGCCCATCGTCTGGCCGCTTTTAATCTCGCTTGAGTTCAGCGACATGGCAAGGACAAGGCCGGACTCGGCCTCTTTCTCTGACAGAGGCCCTTGGTGGAACGTTCCAGAGAGCAGGGCAATTGCCCCTACGGAAACAGCCGCGGCTGCTGCCATGCCTACTAGTATGAAAAGGCGTGACTGCCTCATGCCCGCCCTACCGGCCCTAACCTTGGGAATTTGCGCGAGGCAAGTGCAAGGAATGCTACAAGCGATGCCACCCCGGCTGCAAGGGCAGGGCCTGCCGAGGGAAATTCCGGTACGGGCGTAGAGACTATCTTATTCTGCGTTATCGGAAATCCGCTGACCCGCGCGCTTGCCGTAATGTTAAGGTCTCCGGATGTCTCGGTGGGCGGGATCTTGAAAGAGAGACCAAAGTTTCCGTTCTGGTCTGCCTGTACGGTACGTATCAGGATGAGGTCTCCCTTGAGGTCCCTCACCTGGATGGCGACAAGCTGCCCCGGCGCTCCCCCCGTGACCGATCCCACAAGTTCTACCGTGTCGCCAGGCCCATAGTAGCTCTTGGTAGTGTTTAGCGTGATCGACTGGTCAGCCTGTGCCCAGCAGTGGGGCATCCCTGCAGCAAGCACGAAGACTGCCGCCATGGCAAGGGCCGACAGCCAGCCTGCCCGCACCCTAGGAGAGGCCGATGAAATACGACAGTTCATGAGATTCTGGCGTTCCTCCCTTGTTTGGCCAGCCTGAAAGCACATTAGCGTAAATTGTGGCAAGCCCTGTCGAGGACTGGGCCGGGACATAGTACGGAAGAACCACCTCAGAGTTGCCTGGGTTTAGGGTGTATGTTGCCGATGCGGTTCCGAGGGTGTCGAGGTTGGAGTCAAACAGGTTTGCAGTCACAAGGGTTGGCACCGAGCTGCCTGAGTATATGTCTACCCTCACGAACCCGCTCTGGCCCCTCGTAAAGAGCGAGACCTTGTTACCGTTCTGGTCTGTGGGCTCTACGGAGACTATCCTTATCCCGCTTGAATTTGTGGAGTTGTTCTCAAGGTTTGCGATGCAGGGGTTTGTCCCGTTTACCACTGCAAGGTCTCCGTTTGCATCAAAGCATGACTGGACGTTGCTGTTTGCAAGCCCGTATTCGACGTTGAGGTTCTGGTTGATTGAAACTATCTGGGCGTGGTTTATCGCGGCGTAGCTGTCAAATGTCTGGATGGCCTGGTCCCAGCTTCCTCCGGTGTCAAGGACGTTCTGCATTGCGGCATCTGCTGCAGACACCCGCTGCTGCATAAAGTTGAACTCTCCCTGGAAGACCTGTTGTGTCCTGTTGTCCGGTACCGTTGCAAGGAACGACGAGTATGCGGCGCTTGGTGTTGTAGAGGCGTCTGCCTGCGCTAGGGCCGTAAGGTCCTGCTTTAGCTGGCTTGCAGCTGCAAGCCTCTGTTTCTGGATGAGCTCGCTGTCTATCTTTGCGGCAGTCTCGTTACCGATTATGTCTGCCACCTTGGCCTTTGATATCTGGATCTCCTGGAGTATCTTTTGTGCCATCGGGTCGTTCTGGAGCGCCGGCCCGACGAGGGTCGTAAAGTTGGTTATTGGGGCCGCACTTGTGGTGTTTGCAGCCGTGGAGTTGAGGTCGCTTAGGTTGAGGCTTACAAGGGAGATGGACTTGTCTCCTAGATTGGCGGCAGTGCCGTTCTGGTATGCAAGCGCCAGTAGCTGCGCCTGGGTGGGGCTCATGAAGGTCATGCTGTCGTTCTGGATTGCGATCCCAAGAGTCACAGATGCCTGGTCATTTGTCATCTTCGACTGGGCCGGGACCAAGGTTGTTCCCGTGAGGTTCTGCGGTCTCTCGGTGCAGGCCTGCGGCGGGGAGGGCTGGTACGAGACTGGCAGCGTCGTCGGATCCTCAAGGGATGCCGAGAGGCAGGACTCGGTGGTAAGCGGCATTCCGCCGTTTGCGGGCCAGTCGGAATAGGCGTCGGTAAATATGTCCGACGTGCCTACCTGGGTGCCTGGCGGGATGAAGAACGAGAGCGTCATCTGCGAATCCCCAGGGTTGATTACTGACTTGACCGAGGCGGTTCCGATGCTGCTCTGGTTGGTGTCAAAGAGGTTTATTGTAAAAAGGGCCGGCATGGTCTCCCCTGAGGATATTGACACTTGGACAAAGTTGTTCTGTCCCTTCTTTATCATCGAGGCAGGGTTTCCCTCCTGGTCTACGAGTTTCACCGAGTCTATCGATATGCCGTGTGTCTTGATCACGTTAAAGGTGGTTGAATTTGTGTAGTTTTTACCGTCAACCATGGCGGTGGCAATGTCCCTGTATACCCCCTCGCCGAAGTTTGACGGTATCTTGAACTGCAGCTCTGCCGTGCCGTTCTGGTCAGTGGCAACAGTCCTTGAGACAATGTCGTTTCCTGTCGGGTCGGAGACTACCATCGCGACGTTCTGGGCGCTAAAACCTGGAAGGCCTGCCTTGATTGTAACGACGTCGCCATAGGCATAGTAGGACTGGTCGTTTGAAATCGACAGGGATTGCGGCAGGATGGGCGAACCGGTGTATGCGTTTGCCGCCACAGGCTGAGTGGAGTTTATAATGAAATTTGAGTTTTCACCCGAGCTCGAGTTTGTAACGGAGCTGTTAGTCAGCCCCCCAATTGCGGAAACAACGATGCTAGGCGAGATTACCGACTCGCTTGACGACGAGCTTGTGGTAGGAGGGGGCGAGAACCAGACCGACCCAGACCCCGAGTCAGACGACGGTTCCGTGGGTTCGCTTGCTGGCGCTGCAGGCTGGGACGGCTCGCTTTGCTGCGGGTTGGTCGCGTTTGAAGAGCCGAAGTTTAGGCTGCCGCCGGTCGAACTTGAGGAATTTTGTCCCGCGGTCGAAGTCCCGGTTCCAGACGTGGAACTTGAGTTTGTCTGGGTGCTCCCAGTTGTTGCCGTGCTGTTGGAATAGTCAGTAAAGGTAAGCGTGGAAAATGCGCTCTGCGGCATGAGTATCAGCGAGCAGGCCATGGCTGCTGAAAGCGACAATAACAGGACATGCCGTGCATGGCCCTTTCTTTCATTCCCTTGGTCGCTATGCCTCAAACCACATACCCCTTTGCTCTTTGGAGCGGGCCTCCATTGAGTTCATGGTATTTTGAGAATTGGAAATTAATAATGGGTTGCGCCACCTTGTTAAGGAACAAAGTTAATGATCATATAATTTTGTATCTTCCATTTATCGAAAATTTTATAAAAACTTCAAAATTGGACTTGCTTTTCACGCAGATTTCAGGGCGTTTAGGAGTTTTGCCCCATCTGCCCTTCCAAGGCCCGTGCAGGCGTCCCATCCAGCCCCTGCCTTGTATGCCCCGTTGTTCCCGTTGGTAATGTCCACAAACACCGAGTCGGAGACCTTTGTGTAAAGCAGCGGGTTGAGATATCCCACGGGATGGCCTATTCCCTGGTTCATAGTAGCCACAAGCCCGGCATAAAGCGGCGCCACTGCGCTTGTCCCCCCTATGACTGCATTTTTTCCATCCACAAGGACGTCGTATCCGGTTATCGGATCAGCATCGCCTGCGACGTCTGGCACTCCCCTCCCGATGCGACCCCCTTGGTTTGCAGACGGAGGGACCTTTGCACCGGCCTGCCATGACGGCAGGTCAAAAACGTCGCTGATTCCTCCCCCTGTTGCTCCCCCAAAGGGCAGGTCGTTCCACACTACCTCCCCTGAGATCTTGTTCTTTGACGAGTTCAGCCTAGTCCCGCCGCAGGCAAGCACAAAGGGACTAGATGCTGGAAAGTCGACATGTGACAAGCCGTCGTCCACCCCGTCTGATGATCCGTCATCGCCTGCTGCTACACAGACTGTTATCCCCAGCGCCGATGCGTTCTGGAACGCCTGGTTGAATGCATCGAGTGATTGCGTCGTCCAGTTAGACTCCGTGCCGCCCCAACTTATCGAGATGACATAAGGCTTGTTTGTCGTGTCGTGTATCGCAGCATCGATGGCGTCAAGAAATCCGATATCGGTGTTCGGGCCAAAGTATACCACGATGTTTGATTTTGGCGCGATGCAGCCTGCCACCTCTATGTCCAGCATTACTTCGCCGTCAGGGCCGTTGATGCCTCCGCTCGGGCTGTTTGTGGATCCGTCGACCGAGACTGCTGAAACTTTTGGCATTGGGACGCCAAGCTTTGAGAAATATGTCTGCAGGTCGGAAGTCTTGTATCCTCCCCCGAGTTCGATGATTGCTATCGATTGTCCGCTCCCGTCGAGTCCCTGCGGAAAGTCATATAGGCTCGCAAGTGTGGTCGGGGTGTATGAAACCTTCATGCTCACCTTCCCAGCCGCCTTGTTGTCAAGCAGCCTAAAGTGAGGCTTTGCCTGGGGCCGATTGTCGAGCCCGAAAACCCCCCGGACTATCTGGGAGATCTCCTGTGGTACATGTATGGCACCTGTCCTGCCCCTGAAGGTTCCCGAGGGATGGTCGTAGAGGAATAAGCTTACATCAAAGGCCTTTGAGAATGCGGCAATTGTTCCCGAAAGCACGACCTTGCATTGTGCAGGGTCCACGCGTGCAACCTCAAGACCCTGGTTTTTTGCAAATAACTCTACCTTGGAAATGTCATCTTCGGAGGCTCCGTGCCTTGAACGAAACTCCTCCCTGCTAATATGCTGCCTGTCCCTCGGTGAACGGGAAAGGTTCGCCTCTATCTTGCTTGCAATCTCCCTGGATGTGGGCCTGCGGACAAGTATGGTCACTTGTATGCGCTCATTAGGATTGGCTGCCCCCTTCTGGCGCGATCCGCGCAGGGCCGACCTCTGGCTTCCGACAAGCGGGATTTTTGACTGGGACATGGCTTCTTGCCACCTTGTACGGTACCGATGAATTTAAGACTTGTTTATGATGCCACCGATACATTTTTCTGTAAAAATCTTTTTCGGCCTTGGTGCCATACCCCGCTAGAATTGGAGCCCCCTTCTCCCAGCATCTGAGGGTTCGGACTTTTTCTCAGGTTCCGTTGGAACCTTTTTAAACTGAACAGCAAACGGTTTGTTATGATTCCAAGGCATGCCATACTCCTTTTACCTTCAGTTTTCATCGCGTTTTCAATGGTCTTGCACCCCGCCTACGCCCACACCTTCAGCAATTACGAGAGCGCAGCCTTCCTTGCAAAACTTACCGAGGTTAAGGTAGAGACGGATCAGATTTCAAACCATGCTGGCAATCAGGCCGCGATAGACTACTGCCAGGCCCTTCTCAAGACATACTGGACTCCAAATGACACCAAGGAACTTTCCGAGCGCAACCCACAACTTGCGGCGGAGATAACATCTGACATTAATGCCACGATCTCGGACGCAAGGGCTGGCAATTCCTACAAGGCAGGCTCTGACTTTTTTGACATTGCGGGATCCCTTGAGCAGGCAGGCATTGTCAGGGTGGATCCCACCCCGTATCACGATGCCACGGTGCAGGCAACAGCCATTGCTATGGTCTTAAGGCAATCCCTTGAAAGATACGGGGATGCAGTGGGCTCGCCAGGTCTTGGTAGCGACACCTCAAACCCAGGTCCCGCTGCAGGCGGCATGACTTCCCCTGGAACTGCCGTGATAACAAACCAGTATGCATATGACAACTCGAGGGAACTTGCAGACGAGGCGCTCAATATGTTCGGGCAGATGATAACGCACGATCCAAACCCCCCGTATGGCGACAAAATAGCTGCTGCAATGAACAAGTATGTCGCGGACCTTGGCAGCAAGGCAGATACCAGCACCCTTCTCTCTGATGTTTATGGCGGTGCCTATCCCAATTTCGTTTCAGGCTACGGCGTAGACCTCCAGTCGGTGCCCGAATTCCCGTTCCCTTCAGCAGTAGTGCTGGCCTTGGTCTCAGCAATAATATTGCTGACAAGGACCGTGGCAAAAAAGCCGTGATTGCTTAAATGCCTCCTTGACACATTTTGAGGTCAGAAGAGGTTGAGGGATGAGAGTTTGGCTTCTTCTTTTCGCAGCCTTGGGCTTTTTTGTATTGGCGAATATGCCTCCGGGACTTGCCATTGCAGACAGGGTTCTTTTTGTTTCATATCCCGGGGCAACGACATCATCCCAAGACTACGTTGCAACTGACAGGCCCTACTACGTCCTTGGGTCTGGCGAGTCTGCAATCGTCCATATCACAGGCCACGTCTCAAGCCAGCAGCCCCGCGTGACCGTTACAGTCCACACCCCAGTTGGCAGGGCAAGGCCCATCACATGGAGCACCGACCCGTCAGGATACTTTGCGATTCCATACCTGCTTGATTTTTCCGCCCGTGGAGGCACGTATGTCGTAACCGTGTCCTATGACGGCGGTCAGGCCTCGGCCTCTTTTGTGGTCATGAGATCTTGAAGCGATAACTATCACGGCATGCCACTGCCCGCCCTAGGAGAGTGAGCCTAGCTCAAAGCTGCTGGGCCTTGCATCCGTTTCCATCACCATTACAACCGTCTGGCCCTTTATCACCTGGACGCTTGCGGTGTCAAAGGTTACCGCACTTGACCCTATGGACGAGGTCCACTGGTCGGTGATATACGCCGACCTGATATTGAGTTCCTTTCCGCCGTTCAAGACCAATGTGATGTGGTGTATCGGGTTGGTACCAGAGTAGGTGAGCGGCAGGATTGTAGAGTACCAGCCTGTACCGAGGTTCATGATTATTGGAGTTCCCAGGACCCCTTCCTTTGTGGATGTTGTAGTGACGTTTGACGGGGCCTTGCCCTTCATCTGGTCCACCATCAGCTTTCCTATCCAGGTGTCCCATTCGCCGGGCTTGCATATGTGGTCGCCGCAAATCATGGTGCTCCCCGGATGGAAGTAGGTATAGTGGTTGTCGTGGAGATATGAAAAGTCCCTTGGCGTGAGCGAATACGCTGACTGCAAAAGTGATGCTCCAAGCACCAAGACAACAAGAGCCGCAAGATGGCCCCTCACGAACGGCAATGGGTAATCAAGATATAAAAAATCTGCTGAGAAATCGTCTATCTTGGTTTGCATATTTGAAAATAATCAGGAAATTACATAGGGTACTAAAAGATGGTGGAAAATCCTTAGATATCATGCGTGGGAAATATACTTGCGGTCTACGTATTTTGTGCATTGGAGATATACTGGCTGTACGATCTTGTAGACCGCCATTCTAAAATTCCTCTGAGAGGAGACAAATTTCTGCCCAGAAGGTTTGTTGTACCGAAATGACTGTTCCCGGCTCTTTTCCCGAAATTCTCCATGGAACACGGCATCTTGATCATACGATATGTGTCCCCCGTATTGCATACGAAAAGACGGTAGGACAAGGTTTTATGGAGTGATTTTCCTACTTTACATAATCTATTTGCAGAATGGAGAAATTGATAGACTGCTTCCTGCCTTCAATGACAAAAATCCTAGCAACCACGATCATTGGACTTCTGATGACATCGCTCTTCCTGAGCAGCTCTGGCTGGGCCCTTGAAGGCGGCTCGGCAAGGAATCAGGTTCCCACATCCACTCCGGTAAAGCACTTGGTAGTCATATTCGACGAGAACATATCGTTTGACCACTATTTCGGTACGTATCCCTATGCGGCAAACCCCGCAGGCGAGCCTCTGTTTGTGCCCGCCAACGACACTCCAGGCATTAACGGACTGACAGGCGACCTGCTCAACTTCAATCCAAACTCGCATCCACCGTTCAGGCTTGACAGGTCACAGGCATTCACGTGCAAGAGCAGCAACGACTACGAGAAGGAGCAGCTTGCGTACGACGGGGGTCTTGTAGACAAGTTTGTGGAAAGTGTCGGAAAAACCGGCAGCGATCCACTTGCATTTTGCAACCCCGACAAGTCCACTACGATGGGCTACTTTGACGGCAACACCGTCACTGCACTTTGGAACTACGCTCAGAACTTTGCGATGAGCGACAACTCGTACAGCACCACCTTTGGCGCCTCCGGTCCCGGCGAGTGGAACCTTGTGGCTGGAAACACATACCAGTTCACCCCGGGCAACATACCAACCGTCGCGATCAACGGTACGGCGGTGGACGACGTCGACCCAACATATGACGACTGCTCTGACCACACTCCTGGAAACAATTTCGCCTTCGTCAACGGCAGCAACAACATAGGCCTGCTCCTTGATGCAAAAGGCATAACATGGGGTTGGTTCCAGGGAGGCTTCAAGGCAGACTCGCCATGGGACGGAACCCACCCGGTGACATGCTCCTCGACGCACAAGAACGTGGCTGGAGAGGTCGTGCCGGACTACGACCAGTCCCACAACCCATTCCAGTACTTTGCCGCCACGTCAAACCCGCACCACCTGCCTCCTACCGCCATATCCATGATAGGCAGGCAGGATCAGGCAAACCACCTCTATGACCTATCTGAGTTTTGGGCGGCAGCAGACTCGGGCAACATGCCCTCGGTAAGCTTCCTCAAGCCCATCGAGTCCCAGAACGGTCATGCGTCGATCTCAAGCCCTCTTGACGAGCAGAAATTCATCGTGTCAACAATCAACCATATCGAGAGACTCCCGCAGTGGAAGGACACGGCAGTAATAATTGCCTATGACGACTCGGGCGGGTGGTACGACCACGTGATGCCCCCCATAGTCAACCAGTCAAACGGGCCGGAAGACCACGGGTGCGGAACCGCCAAGCCCGGCGCAATCGAGAGCAGGTGCGGCCACGGGCCACGCCAGCCGCTCCTGGTGATCTCGCCTTATGCAAAGCAGAACTTTGTCGACCACACCATGACGGACCAGACCTCCATCCTGAGGTTCATCGAGGACAACTGGGGTCTTGGGAAGATAGGCAGCCAGTCATTTGATGTACAGGCAAACTCGCTTGGCAACATGTTTGACTTTGCACACCCAGTCCCGAACAAAATATTCCTTGATCCGAACACGGGCGAGAGGCAGTAGGGAGAATCTCCCATTTTTTTATTTTTCAATCGCGTCAGTTTTCGGTTTTAAATAACTTGACTCGTACAATATTTGGACTGTTAAGGATTGCTAGTTATTTGTGGTTGTCGTCATTGTCACCGTGACCTCCGTTATCATTGTTGCCATGGTCTCGATCATCGTCAACATTGTGTATCTCAATATGGCCCTGTACGGTGCCAGATTTTTGGTATACAACATTGCCAGTGCTGTTAGTGACAGTGATTGCGAACGTGTCTCGGTCTCCTTTCTTGTCTGGATCAGTCACGTTTACTAGAAATGAAAGTGTCTCGTGTACGCTTTGTTTGTCATCATGATGATTATTGTCTTGTGTAGCTTGTCCTGCAAATATTGCGTGTGTCATTGTGCTATCCACGAACAGTTGTGTTATCGTGTTGCCATCAAGATCAATGTCGGATGTCTTTTCGTGATATTCTAGATGGCCTTTGAATGTCTTGCCGTCCTTGGAGTGTACTTCAAATCCAAAGTCTAAGTCTTTGCCAATGCTTCCTCCTCCAGTCACTTTACCTGCAGTTGATGCTGCATGACATGAAGTACTTCCTGCAACATCAGAAGTGGTACCAAATGGACACTGCATTTGCTGTGTTGCTCCAGAAGTCCCGACAAAGAATCCTGGTGAAGCCAGAGTACACGATGTTTGTCCTGCATTTGGCTGGTATGAGCCTGGTGCACAGAGAGTGGACGATGTCGAACCAGTAGAACCAACAAAGCTACCGGCAGGCGAGGGCGTGCATGAAGATTGGCCTGATGTGCTAGTAAAGTTTCCAGCAGGGCAGAGGTTAGAAGACATTGCACCGCTTGTGTTTACGTAACTTCCTGCTGGGGCAGGCGTACAGACAGACTGTCCCTCAGTGCTGGTAAAAGTTCCGATTGGACAGAGTGTTGATGAAGTTGCGCCAGTTCCTGCCACAAACGAGCCAGCAGGTGACGGGATACATGACGACTGTCCAGTAGAATTAGTGAAGGTGCCTGCAAGACATTGTGTCGCTGATGTTGCACCAGTTGCACCAACAAAGCTACCTGCAGGAGACGGAATGCATGATGTTTGCCCTGCATTTGGTTGGTATGTGCCAACTGGGCATGACGTTGCAGAAGTGGCTCCAAGATTTGGAGCAAATGACCCTGCTGGAGCTTGGGTGCATGAAGATTGTCCAGTAGAATTAGTAAATGTTCCAGATGGGCAGAGTGTTGCAGAAGTGCTGCCTGTTGTAGAAACGTATGAACCAGTGGGAGATGGAGTGCATACTGATTGGCCTTCCGTACTAGTAAATGTGCCAACTGGACATAGAGTGGACGAAGTTGCGCCAGTTCCTGCCACAAACGAGCCTTCCGGAGCTGGAGTGCACAAGGCGCTTCCAAGAGCATCAGAGAAGGTTCCTGCTTGGCACAATGTTGCAAGAGTTGCACCTGTGGTAGGCACATGGCTGCCTGCGGGAGCCGGAGTACAAGAGGATTGACCTTCAGTGCTTGTAAAAGTTCCCACGGGGCATAGCGTTGCAGTTGTAGCACCCGTAGTGCCGACATACGAACCGGCCGGAGCTGGCATACAAGATGATTGACCTGCGGAATCAGTAAATGTTCCAGCTGGACAGAGTGTTGACGAAGTTGCGCCAGTTCCTGCCACAAACGAGCCTTCTGGAGCTGGGATGCATGACGCTGCACCAGAATTTGGCTGATAAGTGCCAGCAAGACATTGTGTTTCAGATGTAGAACCTGGTCCACTTGCATAATTTCCAGGATTAGCAGGATTGCATGATGCAGACCCGGTATTTGGTTGGAATGATCCTGCAACACATTGTGAAGCTGAGGTAGAGCCAGTTGATTGTACAAATGATCCTGCCGGGGACGGAATGCATGATGTTTGTCCTGCATTTGGTTGGTATGTGCCGACCGGGCATAATGTTGCAGATGTAGATCCCGCTGTTGGAACGTACGAACCCGGCGGAGCTGGGACACATGAACTACCTGAGAGATATTGCCCTGCAGGACAGGTCAACGAATTTACGGTTTGAGTAAGCGTGCCAGTACTTGTTTCAGAGTTTCCATCACCTGAATATATTGCGGTTATAGTATGAGGCCCAGCTGCAAGGCTTGATATGCCCACGGATGCTGCAGTGCCGCTTGACACTGTAACTGGCGAGCCAAGGTTTGTGCCATCGGTTTTGAATTGTACAGTTCCAGTTGCTGTGTTTGGAGAAATGGTTGCGGTAAATGTAACTGATTGACCGACACCTGATGGGTTTTGCGATGATGATACAGTGGTTGTTGTCGTCTGTGGGCAGCTGTTTACCACCGGCCTACCAATTATGGTTCCAGTTATCGCGCCAGGACAGATGTTATTTATGGTTCCGCCTGCTTGGTTTTCAAGATCAGAACCGGCATTCAGGGTTCCCCTATTATTGATTATCGCGTAATAATTCGTAATCTTGCCGTTGTTATTTATGACTCCTCCAGCATTGTTATTGATTGTACCTGCGCCGTTTTGCAGACCGCCTGCGCCGCTGGTTAGCGGGTTGACGGTTATAACACCATTATTGTTCAGTACTCCACCGTTTATGACGCCAAAAGCTCCTTGATTTACAAAATTCATTGTTCCGTTGTTTGTTACCATGCCATAGTCAAAGATAAAACCATACTGTGTCGTTACTACAAGTGTGTCGCCCTGCGGTATGAAAATTGTGTCATAAAGATTGGTTACTCCTGATACCTGGCAAGTGTTTGTCCCTCCATTCCAAGTTCCCCCCAGTGGAGATGCGCATGATGAAGAATCTAACGTGTAAGAGGCGGCGTATGCATCACTTGTTGAAATTGATACAATTACTAAAACGGCAAATACTGCAAGTAAGAGTATACTTTTCATCCCAAAGACCTGATCATGGTTACAGAAAAATGCACTATAAAAGAGTGCCCTTCATGGTATTACAAGTTTGAAATGCCAGACTAAAGCTGGCAATATTTTGCAAACCGCCCTGATGAACAAGCATCAAAATTATTTACAGACTAGCGCATACCAGCCTAAAAAAAATCTATTCAGCCATTGCTCTTGAGCTGCTCTGGTGCGACATTCATAATTTCAGCCCTTGTGTAATGTCGGTTCGGTTTTCTTTTGACAAGTACTGTGCTCATTCCTTCAGGTATTTGCTTTTTTTGAGCTCATCCGGTGAAGGCGACCTGGCATAGTCTGCAATATAGGGCACAACGCCCCAAGGCCTTGAAAAGATCCAGGAACTTCTTCAAGGTTGGGCAAGTGCGATACTTGCAAAAAATAAACTAGAACTCTGTACCCAAATGGAGAACTTGGTCATTTTTCGCGATGTACCCAGACCCTATGTAGAAATGGGTCCACAGGGATTCGAACCCTGGATCTTCGCCGTGTAAGGGCGACGTCATAACCAACTGGACTATGAACCCAGTTAGGCTCGATTTGAAATGAATATAAGTTTTAAATTGCCTGGAAACCCACACGCTATTTTCACGTGCATGAAACATCCTATTGCAGTTATAACTGGCACGAGTCCTTTTGTGAAACGAGATGAGAGATATAGTTTTCTTCACAAGCCCCATCGGCCTTGGGCATGCCACCCGCGACGCGGCAATATCACACTACCTTGATGGCCTGTCAAGAAAGTTCGTGACAGGAGCCGGGGCATACAGGCTCTTTTCGGAGTACCGTTTCGAGGCAGAGGACCTCCTGCATCCTCCTCCCTTCAAGATAGAAAACGGCAAGCTCCAGAGCCCCCTGAGGTGGCTTGTCACATACATGCCCTACTACAGGCAGACAAAGGGGATCTCAGCAGGGGTGCTCGCAAGGGAGCAGCCCCGCCTCGTGGTGTCAGACGAGGACTTTGGGTCGCTTGTATCGGCACAGAAAAAAAAGTTCAGGACAGTCCTTGTCACCGACATCCTTGAGACCAGGTTTGCAAGGGGAGCAGGCGCGGCGATAGAGCGCCTGATGAACCGGGGCATGAGGGGCATCATATCCAAGTGCGACCTTGTCATCGTGCCGGAAAACGGCGATTCCTCCGGGAATATAGCAAGGGTTGGGCCGATTGTCAGGGAGCCATCGGGGACGCGCGAGCAGATGAGGGAAAAATACGGGTTTGTAAAAAAGACCGTGATTGTAAGCACGGGCGGCACGGCCCTTGGCAGGTTCCTCTTTAAGAAAATCATAGATGTGTTTGACAGGGGCAACATTGGTGCGGACCTTGTGCTGGTATCCGGGCCGACCCTGAGCATGCCCCAGGCACGGTACAGGGACCTTGGGTTTGCAAGCAACATGCACGAGGTGGTATGTGCGGCCGATCTCGTGGTATCGCTTGCAGGCAAGTCAACCATCGACGAGTGTGCCCACTTTGGAACGCCTGGAATATTCATACCTATCAAGGGGCATTTTGAGCAGGAGGAGAACGCGCGCGAGGTCGGATACTCCTTTGACGACCTGCCAAGGCTTGGGGAACTCGTCATTAAAAAATTGGAAGAGAGAAGGGATCCGAGGCCGTTTGGCGGCGCCAAGGAGGCGGCAGACATGATAAGGAAGCTTGTCTAGTTGTTCTTCTGAAAGTCTATGCAGCCGGTTATCTCCCTGCAAAACTCCTCGTTGTGAACGAGCCCGACGTCTGGGAGGTACTGCAGAATGTGGTTCGTATTCCTGTCCTTGAAGAGCTCCCCGTTTTCGATGCTCATGCAGAGCACCCTCCGATCTTGTCCATGGGCACAGTTGGCCAAATTTTGCTATTAAGGGATGCGTACAATTCATCCGGATGCGTGCTGCCGTTTGTCCGCCGTGTTCCAGCGTGCCGCCAGCCCGGCATCCCCGCTGCAAGACTTGGCGGCAAGCATCGTACAACACCTGCCCTTTCCCATCTTCACCTCACGGCACGCCGCCATGCACCATGAAGCCTGACGGGGCACCACCCAAACTTTATAGAAGGTGTGGCAAGATGTACACAAGTTTTGCAGAATCTCATTGTAGCCAAGTTTGGGGGCAGCGCGGTAGGAGTGGACGGCACTTTGATTCCCACCATCATCAAGAGGATAAACGAGTTGAGGCAGGGGGCAAAGGTTGTTGCAGTTTTCTCGGCCCCGCTTACGATTTACGAGGGGAAGCAGCGGTCCCTTACCGACATTGCAATCATGCTTGGGCAAAAGGCCGAGGGAGGCCATAGCGTAGGGGTCGACGACCTGCGCAAGCCCTACCTTAAGATACTTGAGCTTGTGGACGCGCAGCACAGGGACCAGTGCAGGGAAACCATCGAGGAATTCCTTGGGAAGGCCCAGGGCTCGCTTGCAGAGGCCGCCGTAAAAAGGGAGTTTGCAAACGAGACCCGGGCAAGGGTGCTTGCATACTCGGGCGAGATCCTCATGTCAAACGTCATGGCCTATGTGATGCAGAGCTCCGGAATACGTGCCGAGGCCGTACCCTTTGACCGCTGGCCCATCATCACCGACAAGAACATCGAGTCGGCAAACTTCCTTGCGGCCCAGTCCGCGCAGAACCTCGGGGGGCTGGAGTCTCTGCTTGAGGCAAACGACGTCGTATCAATGGGCGGCTTTATAGGAAAGACCTCCGACGGGGTCGAGACTACATACGAGCGGGGCGGCTCGGACAGGAGTGCGGCAGACCTAGGCATACTCTTGAGCAAAAAGTACGGGACCAAGATTGACTTTGAGAAGGACAGCGCCGTACTTTCTGCAGACCCTAGGGTGGTAAAGGACGAGCTGGAATACATCACGCATCTCTCCTACAACGAGGCCCGCATTGCCGGAATGTTCGGCATGAAGATACTTGACCCGATTGCAATAAAGGAGATCGTAGAAAACGGCGTGGACATGCCCATAATCATTACAGACATGGGAAAACCCGACAGGATTACGACAATAGAGCGCAGCCCTGCCGCAAGGAACGGCCACCCGCTGAAGATTGTAACTGGCAAGAAGAACTGCGCCATACTCCGCATGGAGAGCAGGTCTGCAGAAGACCTCTTCGAGTCTCTCGAGAGGGACAGGAGGTACAGCGAGTTTGTGGTCCTCTCGCCGTTCACAAAGGACGACATCGAGTTTACAAGGATACTTTTCCTCGACGGGGATTATGTCAAGCGCAACGAGAGGTACGTGCTTGCCTTCGATCCGCTTGCCTCCATTACCTACAACAGGGGCGTCATCACCCTCATTGGGGACGAGATGTGGCGTGTCCAGCAGATAGCGTCAAAGGCAAGCTCAAGGATAGGCGAGGCCGGCCTGAACATACTCAACATGGACGCCCAGGAGGAGACATCCAGGATAATCATAGTGACGGAGGACAGCGGGGACAGCATCGAGAGGGCCATCCGCGCGGTCCATGCCGAACGATCAAAAATAAAATTTGTCTAGGTTTGCTGGAAACCCTAGTGCGACCTTTTGCGCTTTCTTCGCGCGGCCCTCTGGTCTGCTGGACGCATGTGCTTTCCTTTCTTTCTTGCAACCATCCTATTGTAGACCGGGGGCGGGACGTATTGTATCTTCCTCTTTGAAATCTTGGAAAATCTTTTTGCATTGACTGCCTGCAGGTCTTTACCTGTAGGAAGTCAAAGTGGGTTTGTTCTTGGGCCATTATCTAGAATCAGCCCGGCGTTACCCAAAACACGCGCTAGTGTATATTCGGCAAGGATCTATTTAGACTTGATCTATATAGAACCGTTAGGCTGGGTGTGCGCCCCGTTCTAGGCATACGTTCCTATAGCCATAAGGGCAAGGGCCGCCCCGATGCACGCGTACCACTTGAGGTTGCGCCTGCTTGCAAACGCGTTCTTGGTTCCCATCTCCTCATCCTTTGTGGCAGACATGCGGGCCTTTCTCATCTCAAAGCCGTTGCCTGCAAGTCCTATGACAAGGAGTGCTGCGGCGCCGGCCTGGAATGCAGGGTTCATGAGATATGTTTGGGCAGACGGCATTTAAAGAAATCACAAGGCGCACGGCTTTAAATTACCAATATTTCATTTCAGTCCTATGAAGGAGCAGGGAAGGATATGGATGAACGGCAAGCTTGTTCCGTTTGGCAGCGCCAAGGTCCATGTGCTTACACATGCGCTCCACTACTCCACTGCAGTCTTTGAGGGGATAAGGTGCTACAAGACCACAAAGGGATCGGCAATATTCCGCCTCCCCGAGCACGTGAACAGGCTGTTCAAGTCTGCCAAGATTTACTCGATGAAGATTCCATTTTCAAGGGCCGAGATTTCAGAAGGAATAATCAAGACAGTCCGCGCAAGCGGCCTCAAGGAATGCTACATCAGGCCCATTGCATACTACGGCTACGGCACCATGGGGCTCACCCCCACGCCAAACAAGGTGGCAGTTGCCATCGCCTGTTGGGAGTGGAACGCCGGAGAGTCAAGCGCCGGAAAGGTGCGCGGCGCCAGGTGCAAGGTATCCAGCTGGCTCAGGATTGATTCAAGGTCGCAGCCGATGCAGGCCAAGGCCGCCTCGAACTATGCAAACGCCGCGCTTGCAAGGGTGGAGGCCCTAAAGGACGGGTACGACGAGGCAATCATGCTAAACTACCACGGCAAGGTCTCAGAAGGGAGCGCCGAGAACATTTTCACCGTAATCAAGGGCGAGATAGCCACCCCGCCGCTCAACGCAGGCATACTTGACGGCATAACAAGGGACAGCGTCATCAAGATTGCAAGGTCCGAGGGGATGACCGTCGTGGAAAGGGAGATTGACAGGGACGAACTCTACCTGGCAGACGAGGTCTTCATGACCGGTACGGCGGCAGAGGTCAAGTCCGTTACGGAGGTTGACAACGTCCCTGTGGGCGACGGTAGGCCAGGCGAGGTCACCCGCAAACTCCAGGATCTCTTCTACGAGGCCTCAAGGGGCAGGGACGAGAGGTTTTCCGACTGGCTGGTACCCATTTAGGGCTGAAAGCTTCAATTATGTCGTCGAGGTACTTGGTAGCATGGTGCTCCCCATAGTAGACCAGCACAAGCCCAAGTGCTTCCTTTGCAGCGGTTCCTTTGAGAACATCGAGGAGCTCCGGAAGCACCAGGAAAGAGACCACAAGGATTTTGCCGAGTTCCACAAGGACCGCGGCCCCGCACCGGGGGATGTTGCGGTATTCTGAGGGACTGCTCCGGGCCCGAGGCGGCCCCAATCTGCTGGTTCTGCAAGAAGGGGAGACATTCGGAGTGCATGGTGAAGATTCCCACGGACGCAAAATCCGAGGGGCCGCACGACTGCACCTTTGACACAAAGCTTGTCGACTGCCAGTGCGCACACTAGGCGGCATTTTGGCCCATTTCGTGGAGCAGCAGGGCAGGCATGGCAGGATCATCTGTAAATAGCTGCAAAACAATTACGGCACAATGACTTCATTTTCATCACCACGGCCGGGGCCTACATCGAGATATGTGGCATCGGCCGCACTGGCAATACTTGTGGCCACCTTTGGGTTTTCGGCACATCTGCCTGCGCTTGCAGCCTCCGACCCTGGCGTGATACACCACCGCGAAGGGCTTGCCGGGTGGCAGGAAAAGCAGGGCGGCGGGACATGTCCAAGCCAGGGCTTTCTCCGCGGACCCGGCGTCGGGGGACAGAAGCTTGTCCTAAACGTCAGCTGGATAGGCAAGAACGACGAGGACTCGGGCCTCTACGGATACTGGGCGCTTGACCATTTCACTGAGAACCTGAAGGTCTGGTCCCTCCCGAACGGGACATACTATGCGGAAAAGGCCTACGACGGCGTGTTCATAACACCGCAGGGAGCCGTCAGTCCTGGCTCGACCTCCGGTCCGCCAACAGGCCTTGTAGAGAACGTCACGTCGTATGGAAAGATATCAGGGGGCTACGTGGGCACGTTTTCCGGTACATTTGAACCCGGCACGCAGAGGACTTACGGATTCATCGGCACGTTTGACTACGGGGGCACGCTCCACGACGTACTTCTCCAGTCATATGGAAACGGCCAGGTTGGAGACAGGCATGCGTACGACTGGGAGTCGGCATACTTTACCGGAGGTTCTCAGCTAAACGAGGGCCACTGGGGTTGGTCGTATGAGCTTGATCCCATCTTCCAGGGTTCAAGTTCGGTGAACCAGTGGTGCAACTACAACACTGCCGACGGCGGAAACTCTGGGGACATTTTCTCGCCATAGGCGGTCTTCCCCCCATCTTTATTTTTAGTCAGCATGATTCCTGCATTTGGAGTGATGGCAACATGCAAGATATCCCGTACTGCGGATCCGCCTTGTCTGTTTGCTCGGGACGAGCAGGGGTTAATCTAATTCCTGCGCCAAATAGGTTGCCATGGAAAAGGGCCTTACTGCAGTCGTGGTGGACGACAACAAGGATACCGTGAGGTTCTTTTCGGAGTTTTTGGAAATCAAGGGGATTACGGTGGCTGCCTGCGGATACAACGGCAAGGACGCCCTGGACCTTTACACCAGCCTAAGGCCGGACATTGTCTTCATGGACGTGGCCATGCCGGAATACGACGGGTTTTACGGGCTAGGGGAGATAAAAAAGGCCGACAGGAATGCAAAGGTGGTCATGGTTACGGCCGACATAACCTCAAGCACCCACGAAAGGCTTCAGGACCTCGAGGCCTCGGCAATCATCTTCAAGCCGTTCAATATGGACAAGGTTATGGCAATAGTAAGCGAGTTGTGGTCCCAGGACAGCAAGCAAGAGATGCTGGTCGAGACAGGTTAGGCATTATCTCAGGTTATCCATAGTGCTGGCTTTCATGCAGGCGTGACGGCCACGGTGTTTGAGTCGGAATTCGACTGCATATCAAGCCCTCCTGAAATATCCATGTCCTCTGCTGCCTTTTTTTGCGAATGGAGCAGTATCTTTGAGGTGCTGGACGGGTTTTCCTCAACTATTATGAACATGTCGTTCCTTTCATACTTTATCTGGATGTTGGAAACCCTGCCGCGAAACAGCCTGGTTTTCTTGCCGTCCTTTGATATGGCAAAGTTCTCCACCAGAAGGATGCCGTCCTTTACAAGGGAGTTGATCTTCCTGTGGATGGTTGTGCGAGCTATGTTTGTTTCCTGCATTATCTCAAGCATCGATTTTGCGTTTTTTGAAGTGCTTCGGACAATCCTCATTGCCTGCTCGTCGTCCAGGAGGCCAAGGATCGTCCTGTAGAATCGTTCTTTGTCTTTCAATTTTGTCAGCTCTCTGACACCTTGGGAGCTGTTTTTCTTATAAGACGTTGTTTGTGCTTGTGCGACATACAGAATGGCATCGCGAGGCCATTTTGCATCTCCTTTACGGAGGCAGTCCTAGGCCTTCAACTTCGGCAGGCCTCGTTGTTGATGCAGGTCCAGACTCCCTGCGTGATCGTGGAACCTGAAAGGTTCGTGTCTAGTAGATTTGCGTTCCTAAAATCTACATTAAAGACCTGGGAGTTTGTCATGAGCGCGTTGCTGAGGTCGCCGCTTTCAAATTTTGTCCCGGAAAGGTGCGAATAGTCAAAGTTTGCATCCACCAGGTTCGAATAGGAAAAGTCCGTGCCAACAAGCGTGGAAAATGACAGGTTGTCGGCAGTAAGGTCGTCGTGCGAGAGGTTGGAGTCTGTCAGGTTGGCTCCAAAGAAACTTGTCCCGCCTATCTTGGCGTGCGAGATGTCCACGTTTCCTGCGTTTGCGTAAAAGAAATTCGTGTTGAAGAGCTTCGAGCCTTCCATGTTAGAGCCCGTAAGTACGGTATAACTCAGGGTTGCACCCGAAAGGTCTGTCCCCTCCAGATTGCAGTTGTCAAGCATTGCGGAGGAGAGGTCGGCATAGTTCATGCTGAGGTTTGACAGGTTCAGGTTGCTAAGTATCGCCCCGGACAGGACTGTCTTTGACATCTTCACGTTAGATAGTACCGCGCCTTCCAGGTTGGCGCCGTATAGCTTGGCGTCGGTAAGATCGACGTTTTCAAGATGGGCGTTTGTCAGGTCCGCCCCCGAAAGGTTCACCCCCTTTAGGCTTACCCCTGTAAAGTGGGCTCCCGAGAGGTTTATGTGCGACAGGTTCGAGCCGTCCAGCTTGACGTCTGAGAGGGCCTTTCCTGCAAACGGGCACTGCTCCCAGTTGACCTGGGGCTGCGGCGCAATGTAGCAGTTGGCAGGAAGCGACGAGGACATCAGTGCTGATGCGGAGTAACTTGAAAAATCTGCGATTAGGAACGACAATACCACGATTTCTGCAAGCAGCACTATTCTGGCCTTCATTATCAAGAACACCTTAGAAAAAATTTAAGGAAATGTAAAAAATCATTTCTTGCCATTTCCGTTATTGTTAGGATTGCCGACACCTAGGTTTGCGTTCGACGCGGCATTTTGTACGGCCTGTTGGGCTGCTTGTTGAACTTGCTGGGCCTGCTGCTGGGCTTGTTGTTGTGCCTGTTGCTGGGCCTGCTGCTGTGATTGTTGTTGTGCCTGCTGTTGTGCCTGCTGCTGTGATTGTTGTTGTGCCTGCTGTTGTGCCTGCTGTTGGGCCTGCTGTTGGGCCTGCTGCTGGGCCTGCTGCTGTGATTGTTGTTGTGCCTGCTGTTGTGCCTGCTGCTGTGATTGTTGTTGTGCCTGCTGTTGGGCCTGCTGCTGGGATTGCTGCTGGGCCTGCTGCTGTGATTGTTGTTGTGCCTGCTGTTGGGCCTGCTGCTGTGATTGCTGCTGGGCCTGCTGCTGTGATTGTTGTTGTGCCTGTTGCTGAGCCTGTTGCTGTGATTGCTGCTGGGCCTGCTGCTGAGCCTGTTGCTGTGATTGCTGCTGGGCCTGCTGCTGAGCCTGCTGCTGAGCCTGTTGCTGTACATTCTGTTGTAGTTGATTAGCAAAATTCTGAGGGAATTGATTCTGTAACTGATTAAGTTGTTGTTGAACTTGCTGCTTTTCCATTTGCAGTTTTTGCTGCTTGTTCATTTCCTGCCCGGAGGGATTAGATTGTTGGGAGGACGAGGTTGCCGATACCTGGTTTGGATCCTGCAAGTCTCCCTGTGCCTGTTGTTGTGCCTGCTGCTGGCTCGCCTGGGATTGGTCAACCGATTGCTGATTTGGATCCTCTAATTTCTGCTGATCCTGATTTCCAGTCTGCGCTGCAGCCCCTGGGAAAACATTCCCGATATTGACCAGTATGACAAGCAGTAGTATTGACGAGATTGCCTTTGCTTCTAGTCCCAAACTCCCTTTACTTCGTTGATTTTGTTATAAAACGAATTGACAAATCCCACGTTATGGGATTCAGGTCAGGATAGAAATACTGTGCATTATTCCAGCGGTGGAGTGTTTTCAGTCACCATCTATTCAATACCGTGCGTGCTTTTGTACCTATTCAAGCTCGTTTCAGACAAGCTGCGAATTATCTCTCCTACAGTAGTCAAATTCATGTCGATCCACGGTGGAAATCGGTAATGAGAATTAAGCATGGGGTAGCCCTCTGGTTAGCATTAGGCTTTGCCGCTGTCCTAGTGGTGACGATTTTTTTGGCTTTTGCAGTTTCAGAGTACTACAAGGAAACAACGCTTCAAAGGACAAATTTTCTCCTCACCAGCACAATCAAGCAGGCGGCATTCCATAATTTATCGGTCGGGGATTTCAATCCAAACAACCTAAGCAAGTCAAAAGACAGGTTTACGGAATTTGCAAACGAGATAGACGGCCCTGAGATAGTGCGCCTCAAGGTATGGGGCACGAACCACGAGATTGTATACTCTGACAAGCCAGAACTCATCGGGTCAACCTACCTAAATGACAAACAATTGAACAGCGCGCTTGCGGGCCAGTCCGTTTCAACCATTTCCTATCTTGATGGTCCTGAGGACGCCTCGGAGAAGCAATACGGAGAATTGTTCAAGATTTATGTCCCAATAAAATCCAGTTCCAACGATGTTGTAGGTGTGGCAGAGGTATACCTTTCCATGGATCTCATAAATGTCTACATTGACAACACCGACAAGATGATCTTCCTTATCTCTTCTATAGGTGCCGCAATTTTTGGCGGCATGATGTTCCTGACCTACTCTGCCCTGAGGCGGAATGTGATAAACCCCATCGAATCTATTCACGGCAATGCCAAGAGGATTGCAGAGGGGGATTTTGACATAAAATCAAAGCCCAGGGGGTACACAGAACTAAAAATCCTGGAAAGCGAGGTAGAAACAATGGCAAAAAAACTCAAGGACCAGCAGCAGCAGTTGCTCAAGACGGAGAGGATAATTGCGATAGGGGAGCTGGCTGCAAGGCTTGCCCATGATCTTAGAAACCCCCTGAACATAATACTGAATTCGTTGCACATCATAAAGCACAAGTACGATGTCAAGCCTGAACTTGGAGCCTCCTTTGAAAGGATAGACCGTGCCGTCTTCAGGATGTCACACCAGATTGAGAGTGTAATGGATTTCGTCAAGGTAAAAGCCCTCCAACTCAAGCCCGTCTCACTTAACGAGATACTCCAATCGGCAGTGGAGAAATCATTCATTCCCGAGACCATCAAGGTCAGTCTGCCAACAGAAGATGTCAGGATGGTATGCGATCCCAACTCGATGGAAGTGGTCTTTGAAAACCTTCTGGTCAATGCAAAACAGGCCATAAGGGAAAACCCCGGAATGATAACCGTCAGGACTTCTACAGAGGGCAGGTTTCTCCAAATAGAAATTGAGGACAACGGGCCTGGGATTGCCGAAAATGTCCTCCCAAACATTTTTGATCCGCTTTTCACGACAAAGCAGGAAGGGACAGGCCTCGGATTGGCATCTTGCAAGAACATAATCGAGCAGCACGGCGGCTCGCTCGAGGTAAAGACCAAAGTCGGCACCGGTACCACCTTTATCATAAAACTTCCCCTGATATCCTTTGAAACCCAGTCCGTTGCAACTGGTAGAATCGCGCAGACGCAGCTAAATGCCAAGCTATCCCTAAACGGCAGGCCCTGACTTGGGGCGTGGTGCCCCCTGACAGGTCCCGGAGACTCGGATGACAAGACAGGCACATTCTACAAACGGTAATCTGGAAAGGCCCTGAATCCCATAACGTGGGATTTGTCAGTTCGTTTTATAACAAAATCAACGAAGTAAAGGGAGTTTGGGACTAGAAGCAAAGGCAATCTCGTCAATACTACTGCTTGTCATACTGGTCAATATCGGGAATGTTTTCCCTTGGGCTGCAGCGCAGACTGGAACTAACCAGCATGATGAACAGGAAAAGCAGCAGGAACGACAGAAACAAAAAGAAGTGATACAGGAACAAATGGACCAGACATTGCAGCAGCTTCCGCAAAGCTTGGAGCAGCAAATACAGCACTATCTGCACAACACTTCACACGACCAGTCCAAGAAGAAAAACGGGAACTAGCACATCGTGTCCCCGCTAAAGGTTGTAGCAGTAGGATTTTAGGGACCCTATCTTGTTTTTGGATTTAAATCCCTGTGGCAGACAAAGGCAGCCAGTGTTTTTCGTTTTCATCGTTGCAGCGCACATCTAACGGCAAGGAACAAATGTCTATTCAAGACAAGTCGGATCTAGCGAGGATTCGCACCCATAGAGTTCATTCAAGATTCCGTTCAGGGTAGCATCGTAGGAATCTACTAAATTCAATATTTATAACACAAATACCAATAATAAGAAGTTAGTACCTAGTTAATACATACAGTCTTCTACAAAGAAACCAAAAGAAATGCCTAAACTCTCTTCTGAGATCGAAGAGAAGATCAAGAAGATTGAATCTAGTAGAGTAACGGGTAAGAAGTACACACCAGAGGAATACATAAAACATATTGATGATATACTACAAGATTAGTTCTTGTGGTTTGTTCAACCTGTTGATGACACAATAGATAAGAAGCTCAAGAAATTCAAAGGTAACCAACCACTAATCAAGAATTACAGGATGTTCATAGAGGAATTAAAGACTGCTGACGACCCACGATTGCTGGGAGAACTCAAGCATGGCAGATTTCAAAATTGTTTTGGAAAACATCTACCAAGTCCCACAGTTTAATCTATTATGTAGACGATCAAAAAAGACAATCCATCTAATTGGATGACCACGAGAATCTTTATGGCAGGGACAACAAAGGTTAATCTAATCTACTGCAAGGTTTGAGAAATTTATAATCAAGCGGGTCTAGTGGAATTGCAATGGATTGTAAGTTCAGATACGGCTGAAAAGGCGGCAGAGGCTACAGGAGTGGATGCAGAACCCCTTCCTTTTTTGTGAATAGAAATATCGAATGAATTGTTACAGAATTGCAGAAAGTTCTGGTATCAAGATCCACTCAAAGTATATAATTAACTGCGATGACATAGATGGCATGAGGACCAATGCCCGAAAAGAACCTCCATATAGAAGAGTAAGAATCGAATCCAGATTCGAGGAAATGGCATGGAAGGTTTTGTTTGAGGCGGGAATTCCGTTTGACCATGCTGCTGAAAATGAATACGTCGTCACCTCTGGGCAGTGTCATCTGCTTAATAGGAGCAAGGTCCCCTATCAGAAACTAGATTGACTTGAGTTTTGTTCCCCAGGTACTTTTGCACATCAAGTTGCCGACTAGATTTAACGATGGAAAGATCATCCCTGTTTCATATTTTGTGGAGCTTGAGAAAAAGTTCGTGAAAGAATACGGAGGCTACACGAGAGTCATGCCGCCGTCGCGAGGTGAGTGGAAAGACAAAGGTGGCAAGGTCTACCTAGATCTGACGTTAACGTACGAAGTCTTCATAGATAAAAGCCGATTTGAAAAAACTGTTGAGCAAAAACTCGGTGTTTTGATCAAGGAGTTAAAGGAAAGTTTGGGCCAAAAAGCAATAGTTTGCTATTATTTAGATGTAAGAGCGACTCAATTTTAGACACGCATGGAGGCTGTCGGTTCTGATGCAGTTGAAAAGTAATGTCAGAAGTTAGGTCTCGGACGTTATGGTAGGCGGGTCTAGTGGGATTTGAACCCACGGCATAGGGATGTCTCCGGAAATTCATAAGAGTCCCTCGCTCTACCTGGCTGAGCCATAGACCCGCAGGTTTTCGTTTAATATGGTGACCTAATATCGGTTTCTACTGTTAAAATATTAAGGCAAACAATGTCCCCTGAAATCTAATAAATTTTATACATCATTTTTGTCCCGATGTCAGAGTTATTTTTTTAAAATTCTTTTCAGATTCCGTAGGCCCTGAGCTTGCTAATATATTTAATGATTTTTATTATTACCAGCCTCTTAAGAGGATCCAGAGTAAATACATTATCACGTGTGATTTCAGTAAAATGTATATCCCAGCCCCACCACTGCACTGAGATAATTCATGTGATGGAGAGTTTCAGGATGATAGTAAACGAGTCAATCAGGCTCGGCCTTGAGCATAACGTTACATCAAAATTCATGCTTCAAAGCTTAATCTATCACAGGTTCAGCAAGGAAATTTATTCTGCATATGTCATTACAGCGGTTTTCAAGGCTTCAGAGATACTTAAAAGGTACCGCAAAGCCAAAAGGAAAAACCCGGATACAAAAAAGCCGTTCATGAGGAAGAAAATGCTGGTTGTTGACAACCAACGCTACCGGATAACGCATAGCCGCCTCAGGCTGCCAGTCAGTCCAAGACAATTCGTCTACATACCTCTAAACCACCATGTCTGTGAAGTTCTATCCAGGCCTGGTCTCAAGCTTGGCTCCATTACATTGAATGAGAATAAGCTGTGCATACCATATTCAAGAGGCATTTTAAGGAAGGATCCTTGCGGATACCTTGGAATAGACATGAACCTAGAGAATGCAACATGTTTCGACGAACATGGAAATACCACAGTTGTTGATATGTCGCACATCGTTTACACCAAGATGAAATATAGAGAGGTGCTCTCCCACTTCAATCGGAACGATTCCAGAATACAGGGTAAACTGAAGAGAAAATACGGACAAAAACAGAAAAACAGGCAGGATACATACCTCCATCAAAGGTCAAAAAAGATTACCTCGAGTGGCAGACAGATCATAATGGAGAAACTTTCTGGAATCCAGAAAAAATACAGGAGAGGCAACGGACAAGGACCGAAATTAAGGTTCAGGCTAAACTCTTGGGCAAGGTTCAAGCTGCAAAGTATGATAGATTACAAATCCATAGAAGCAAACGGTTTTGGAGTGAAATTTGTGCAACCTCATGGTACATCCGCAAGGTGCGCGAAATGTGGGAAGAGATTGATTCCTGAAGAGCGCCGAAAGATGTGGTGTATTTCCTGTCGTCACATAGTAGACAGGGATATCAACGCCAGTATGAACATACTGGCTAGAGGCTTGGAAATGCTTGGCGTCATGTCAGCACGGTTCGAGCCCGACGCAGTGCAAGGTGAAGCAGTGAAGCAGTTCAAAGACGCAGAGCAGATTGCACCGAGTCTTCTTGCTAGGAACAATCCTTCAAGTTGATAGAACCTTTAAATTGTAACCCAGCATGGATCGCTGAAATGTGTGGGTTTGGAAAAATAGTTTAGTTTTTGACGGTCTCGATCTCGGAGTATTTCTCGAGTATCTTCGTCAATACCGTTGAGACTGGAACGTTGTTCATCTTTTCCTTCTCTTCCAGGAGCTTCCTGTACGCATCAAGTGTGATGTATACCGGGATTGAGCCGTTGCCTTCAAGCAGTCCTCTTACCCTGTAAAGTGCGGTCTCCATTCCCTTCTCGGCAGTCTTTGCAAACTTGACCTTGTTGAGAATTCCGCCTAGCGGGCCAAATGGCATCTCGTAGTTTACTGTCATGGTAACTTTGGTGCTCTTCTCGCCAAGTTCCTTGAACTCCACTGCAATATCCCAAGACTTGAATGGTCCCTTGATCATTTTAGCCGCAATCTTTTGCTCTGGTATGAATTCTGTCGTCTCACAGTCCCACTCTAGCCTCTTGCCATCAAAGTCGCCGATCACCCTGAAGGTTGTTCCGACGCCCATTCCTGCCTTTACATCCATTGGGACAACCGTCATTCCAACCCTCTCTTCGAACTGGTCGGAGATGTGTTCCGGTCTTGCAAAGTATGTAAAAACATTCAAGGTCTTTTCTTTGATATCGATTGACTTGCTTACGGTGGTCATCATTGGGCATTCTTTCCAAACTTGATTTAAAGCTTTTGTTGTTTGTCAATGATCGAAAGACCTCTGGAGGGTTTTGGGAGACTCCAGAACGTAATATATTAAACATTGACCGATAAGAGTGGATGGCCAACTTGCGCTTTGTCCTGACAGGCCTTGCCGTGCTGCTTGTCATCGCGCCAATGATACACTATGCCAGCGCACACCAGAACCTAAATTCCGGCGACGAGGCGATAGGAAACTACGAGATCCAGGTTGCGACAGACCCCGAGATCCCGGCTGCAAACCAGCCCTTCAAGCTCTCGTTCAGGGTGCTCAACTACCAGTCTGCATCCAACCTGCTAAACTCGTTTGACACCAAGGTCTCCGAGGTCAGCCACTTCCGCATGGGCGTAAGAATATACTACAACGACGAGCTTGTTGACACCATCCCGGTCCAGGATATCAAGGGGGGCGAGTGGTCTACAACATACATCTTCCACGAGTCGGGCAACCACGTCATGTATGTCGACCTTTATGATGTCGGCCCTGGGGGCAAGCCCCTGACGTTTGACTTTAACATAAGCGTGCTCAACATCTTCGGGCCCATCTTCCAGTATATCATATCGGCAGGCGGCATGTCATGCTTTGTCATTATCGGTTGGATAATGATAACAAGGAGGAGGGCCAAGCGCCGCCCCGTCAGCTCGTCCTAGGTTTGTTCCCGCCATTTGCAATATTGAATTTCCACCACAGAAAGGCCCGTTTGCCGGCCATGAGAACGGCCTTCTTTGCCTAGGCGTTTGTCTTGATTGTCTGCCCGTGCTGCAGCTTGAATGCGTAGATTGCCGTAAGGAGCGTCATTGCAAAGAGCAGGATTCCAATTCCGTTGTGGATTGCCACGATTATCGCCTTGAGCTGGGTGTTAATCACGATTGCGCCAAGCCCTATCTGCGACACTGCAAAGATTCCGGCAAGCGTCCCGGTTATCCTCAGCCTCTTGTGCGAGCCCGCTACCCTCCAGGCTCCCACAGCCGTGGCAATTATCATCACGCCGGTTGTTGCGGCGATAAACCTGTGGACCCATTCGGTGACATACGGGCCTGACGGGACAAAGCCGCTAGGGCACAGAGGCCACTGCGGGCATGCAAGCCCCTGGCCGCTTGACTCGAGGTAACCCCCAATGAACATTAGGATGTAGAGGATTACAAGGGACGCAAGTGCAAGATACTTGAAGAACATTTACTTTTCGACGATAAAGTGTCCGTCCATTCCGAGTGCAGCGTGTCCTGGAACGGTACAGATGTAATGGTACAGTCCCGGAGTTCCTGCGACAAACGTCATGTCTCCAGTCTCGCCTGGCTTCATCGGGCTGTCAGGCGACTTGAATGCCGCATTCCATACTACGGAGCTTGGGTTCTCAGGATCGGTCACTATACCGAATGCGTGGAACGACTTGCTTGGGTTGCTCAGGTGGATTGTAACGGTATCACCAGAGTGGACGGTAATGTCTGGGTTTGTTCCTGCCCCTCCTGTTCCGTTAAAGCCGTATTTTGAAAAGTCTGGACTAATCTCAAATGCTAGTGAGTATGATACCTTGTTGCCGTTTGCCGGTGCTGTGCCGCCAGTTCCTGCAGCAAGACCTCCTGCAGCGCCTCCTCCGACTACGATCTTGCCTTCCATTCCAAGCTCTCGGTGTCCTGGGACTGCGCAGATGTAATAGTATGTTCCTGCCGATGCCGGTACAAATGATACCGCGCCGTGGTCTCCTGGTTTCATCGGGTTGTCGGCAGTACCGATGGTCGTGCCGTCAATTGCCGGGCCTGGGCCGCTTGTTGATGCGGTAACTGCAAATGCGTGGAATGACTTGCCGCCGTTTGTAACGGAAAAGTCGATCTTGTCGCCTACGTTGACATCAATCTCCGGATCAGCGCCCGGTGAACCCTTGGGCGCATTAAATCCGTAACTCTTGAAGTCGGGTGATTCTATAAACTTGAGGTTTACATGGATCTCCTTTCCTGTAAAGGTTCCCTGGGTTGAAGACGGTCCCGCTCCCGATGTGCTTGGTACCGCAGCCTGCTCCATCTGCTGTTCCTGGAGCTTTCCTGCCTCTGGGAGGTAAGAGTTCCAATAATCATAATGGGTGAAGAATATGGCACCGCCAATCACCTGTATTCCGATGATGATTGCAAGCATCTTGCCTACCCTTCTTGGGGTAGTCCTATAGATGGTCTCGTCATGCTCGGAATGGCTCATGTCAGTATCCCGAGTGTCCGCCGTGCGGGTTCTTTGCCGATACCGGATAGTAGTACTTGCCGCCGATTCCCCACGGGTCGTCCATGTTTGCCGGCTTGCCCTTTGCAGAGTAGTAAATCAGCGAGGCTAGGAATATCACAAAGCTTGCGCCAATCAGCCATGCCCCTACCGTGGATATCTGGTTTAGCTGAGTCCATGAGGTAAAGTCTGTCGGGTAATCGTAAACCCTTCTTGGCATTCCTTCGAGTCCAAGCAGGTGCTGTGTAAAGAATGTCTGCACGGTTCCCCAGAACATGAGTACAAAGTGTGCACTGGCCCACTTTTCGTTGTACATCCTTCCCGTCACGTATGGGAACATGTAGTATATCATTGCGACAAATCCAAATCCGATTGTGCCTATCAGGAATAGGTGCATGTGTCCTACGACCCAGTAGGTTCCGTGTGAGATAAAGTCAAGCGGCATTGCAGAGTTGAGCACACCTCCTGCTCCTGCTGAGAAGAACAGTGCGATGCCTCCTACTGCAAACTTCATTGGTGCGGCAAACCTGATCCTTCCTCCCCACATTGTTGCAAGGAAGTTGAACACGTGCATTCCAGATGCTGGAACTGCCGCCAGAGTACCAATCATGAATACGACCTTGGTGGTAAAGTCCATTCCGGTAGAGTACATGTGGTGTCCCCACGATGCAAATCCGATGATACCAAGCATGACAAATGCAAATACACCTGAAGCCTGGCTGTAGAGCGGCTTCCTTGAGAACCTTGGGATAATCTCATACATCATTCCGATTGCAGGCAACAGGAAGATGTACACTTCGGGGTGGAATGTAAACCAGAAGAGATGCAGGTATGCAATCGGGTCTCCCCCTGCGAATGGGTTGAAGAATCCGGACAGTCCAAGCCTGTCAGTCAGCATCATTATCAGTGCTGCGGCATAGGTTGGCATTGCAACTATTGTCATGAGCGAGACGGTAAGCATTGACCACGCAAACAGCGGAACCCGCCTAAGTGGAAGATCCGGGTGCTTGCACTTGAGAACTGTAACGACGAAGTTAATTGATGACAGGATTGACGATATGCCTAGTATCTTCATTCCGAAAATGAACATGTCTGCCGCCGGCCCTGGAGCCCTGATGATAGAATATGGCGCATATGACACCCATGTAGTGTCTGCAAATCCAAGCCATAGCAGTGCCGCACCTACCGGGTTCATCCAGAACGCGATTGCGTTTAGCTTTGGATATGCCATGTCTTTGTATCGCACCATGATTGGCACGAGGATGTTTCCAATGCCGTTTGCCACTGGCAGTGCAAACAGGAACAACATCGTAAGACCGTGAACTGTGAAAATTCTGTTAAATGTTGCAGAATCTGAAACGAGTACGTTCTGTCCTGGGAAGAACAGGTGTGTCCTGATAATCATGGCAAGAACTCCCCCCATGAAGAGGAATGTTATGCCAAATACCAGATAGAGGTAGCCTACATCGGTGTGGTGTGTTGAAAACATTATCTGCCAGACTGGTCGTGGCTTTTGTAGTTCTAGTACCATGTTACTCCCTCGATACTTTCAGATATTTCCGATGCAAATAAAATGTTTATGGTTATTGTCATGTCTAGGTATTAGGCTCCACTACTAGCGATCCTCTCATGTTATAGTGCAACAGTCCGCAATACTCCCTGCACTGGATTGGATATGTTCCAACCTCGTTTGGTGCAAACCAGGCATGGTTTGTGTGCCCTGGGACTGCATCCTCAAAGACTACCCAGTCTGGAATGTTAAACGAGTGCATTACGTCCCTTGAATAAATCTCAAACTTGTAAGCGTGGTTGACCTTCAGGTGGAGCGTGTTTACCTCCTTTGTTCCGTTCGGGTGCTCAAACGACCAGTACCACTGCTGGCCTGTTACCTTGATTATCTCTGCATCTGCTGGCACATCCTCTACCTCCTTCTGGATCATCCACGAGTCTACACCTACGTAGCACAATACCGCGATAACTATTGCGACAAATACCCATTCAGCCGTATCGTGACCCATCTAGTGACCCTCCTCTTCGTAGCTTCCTGCGGTTGGATCCTCTAGGTGCTCCCACTTGGTAGGACTCTTGTTCTTTGGATTTGACTCTCTGAACCTCCAGACAAGCCAGATCATGGTTCCTGATACAATGGCGCCTACCGTGAATGCGGCAGTCGTCATCCTGAAGAACTCGTTCCAGACTTCTGCCCTCAGGTTGAGGTACTGCTTGGCAGATGTGGTCTGGGAGAGCTGTGCATGGGCAAAGTGGATCTGCGAAACGAGAGCCACGCCGAGCACTGCGATAATTGAAATAGCAATGAGAGTAGTTTTCATTTGCTGTTTTCACGTGCACTCCACTTTCTATTTAAGCGTTTTGCAGATTTTCTAATTCGCATCGATCTTGTTGCGTGTCGCCCGTATGGCGCAAATTATCTGCCTGCCGCCCCAGAAGCCACCTGCCATAACATTTTTGGAAAATCAGTTTCTGGAACCATTTCAGGTGTAAAGGTCGGGCACTTTTTTTGATTCTGCTGGCCTTGCTTCAAGAGGCGCATCATGGCACGGCCATGGCTGCAACACATTGGCGCTCGGTCTTACTGCGCGGGTTCAGATTGCATATGGCAAGCGGGAGATCTCCTCCAATGCATTTTAATTTATCCGACAGTCGTGCATTGCAGGATTTTTGGCTATGATTTTTTTTAATTTTCGAGGTTTTGCCTTTTTACCTTATCGCGCGAATCTGCGATAGGTATTGGATCATGTCGCCAAAGTCCCGCTTTGAGATCTCGCCGTTTGAGACCCAGAGTGCCGGCTTTTCAACCCATGGCGGTATGAAGCCGCTTCCTTCTGCGTTAAAATCATCCAGCAGTTTTTTTGCTCCTGCGCGGTCGTCCGGGTACATCAGCCAGTTTGAGATGTCGTCCTTGAGGGATGCCGGGTCGTCCTTTTGCAGGAGGCCAAGCATTACGGAGTTTGTAAGCATGGCGTATTCCGGATAGCAGTTTAGCATGGTATAGTTGTCCCGGTGGTAAAAGGCCCAGTCGCTGCATGTGACATCGTACTCGTACCTAGAGTTGTCATCGTTCCAGCCAAACCCGTTCCTGATTGAAGGGTCGGGATAGCCGTGCCCCCTCACAAGCGTTATCGTGTTTGTTTCATAGTCTGCCGTTACCAGCGCATAGAGCGCGTTTGGATACAGAAAGACGACGTTTGGATGGCTCGTGATTGCGTCAAACTCTGCCTGAGTTACGTACTCGCTGTGCAGTACGATAACATGCTTGTATTGCTTGAGTATGTCGGGGTTCTTGTCGACGTCCTGGTCCATCAAATACGGATAGCCCAGCAGCTTCAGTATCCATGCCCCCACAATGCTTGAAGACTGGTAGCCTGCCACCCTGTCCGGTATCGGAACGGTAAGGCAGGACGAGTCGCATTTCTTGTTGTAATAGTCGTAAAAGCCGTGCGGGCCGTATGCCGCCTGGGTGAAGCTTGGGTAGATAAAGACGGTGTCATTTGTCCTGTTGTAAAGGCCCACCTGCTGGTAAAATGATCCCAGATCGGGCCTAAGCGAGAGCGAGAGCCCAGCCTGGTTTCCTTGGCTGTCATAGTGCGGCGTCACCTTGAACAGCATCTTGTCTGCCGGAATGTGCAGCGTCTGCATGTGCCCCTCCGAGTTTGAGACCACCTCAAGATAGTCCTGCGCTGTACCCTGGGCCGTGTCAGGGGATGCGCTCCCTGAAAGGTTGCCGTCTGCCTGTGCATGTATGTGATGCGGGACAATTGCCAGAATCATAACCGCGGCAAGGGCCAAGGACAGCCATGTGTTGTGCCTGTTGAACCCCATCAGATGGTGTAATCGTTCCTTGTTTTTGTGCCTTGTGATGACACCCGGTCAGTTCTGGATGTTTTCAGCCACAAGCAGCGTGTTCTGGTCCTTCCACGATATCCTGTCAAGATCGCTGTAGTGGGCAAGGAGGTTCTGCACGAACCTGTGGAGCGCGTCCCGGAACTCGTGCTTTTTGTAGAACTGGAAGGTCGAGTAGTGGTGCTTCCTTGCCTGCTCCATCAGCCTCTCAAGGGGGTAGACCCTGTGGTGCTCAAAGAACTTGACCGTGTTTATGTTCAGGTTCGGGTCGCTTGCAAAGGCTGACTTTAGCTCGTCAAGCTGGTATAGCCTCTTTTCCTTCTCGCTAAAGCACGGAAAGTGCCTTCCCCAGATGGTCCTTTCGTTCTGGTCCTTAAGCCGCGTGTACAGGAAGAGCTTGCCGTTTGGCTTGAGCACCCTTGAGGCCTCGCGCATGAAATCGGCAAGGGAAAAGTGGTGTATTGCGTTGAACGATATGATGCAGTCAAGCGAGTCGGTCTGCAGCGGTATCCTGTGCGAGTCGGCATGGATTGCGGTAAAGTTTGTGATGCAGGACTCTATAAAGTCGTCCCTGAGGTGCCTTAGCATCTCCCTGTTTGCGTCAACGCAGAAGAGGTGGCACTTTTCCCCAAGGTGCTCGATGAACTTCAGTCCGTACCTTCCCGAGCCGCACCCAATGTCGGCAGCCCGCACCTTCCCGAGTCCCTCAAGCTGTTTTGTGATATACAGTATGGGCCCAAGGTCCGTGGTCCTAAGATCCCGGTACTGCGGCGCTATGCTCAGGAAATGGCGGTGCATCTTTCCAAGTACCGACCTTCCTGCCCTTTTTCCAGCCATTTTATTCCAAATAAGCTCCATGATTTTTAAAATTTTGCAAGCTGGGTTTAGGAAAAATCAGCTGTACCTGCTACAACGATACATTTATCGAGTTTTTTGTAAAAAAAATAACCAATGATTAACGAGCTTGTGGTTTTTTCCGTGGTGGCGGGAATCATCTTCCTGGGGTTTGGCGGCGAGATATTCTTCAAGCGTACGGGCATTTCCTATTTCCTCTTTTTGATATTTGTAGGAATCCTGCTCGGGCCGGTCTTCCATGTCTTTCCAAGGGAGCCCCTCATACCGGTGCTTGGCATTTTCTCGTCGTTTACGCTGATAATGGTGCTCTTTTACAGCGGCATGGACATGAGGATAAGGGAGGTCATCACGGGCAGCCCAAGGACGCTTTTGCAGGTCACAATTTACGTCGTTGTAAGCATATTTACAATCGGGATGCTTGGGTACCTCGTCCTAAAGTGGGACCTTGTCCAGTCCCTGATGTTTGGCTCGATGATTGGCGGCGAGACCACCGCGGCAGTAGTGGTGCCCCTGACCCGCAGCCTCAGCCTCCGGGAAAAGACGGTCACGTTTCTTACGCTAGAGTCGCTTGTAAACTCGATACTTTCAATCGTGTTCTTTGTCGCGTTCCTTGACCTGTACAAGCACGGGACAACCAGCTGGACCGTGCCGCTCCAGTCCATTGCGGAGAGCTTCCTTGTGGGGATTACCATAGGGCTTGTGCTGTCGATATCGTGGCTCTTTGTGCTAAGGTTCCTCCGCGGGCTCAAGTACATGTACGTGTTCACGCTCGGGCTCTTGTTTGCAACCTATGTCATAACGCAGGCCCTTGGGGGCAGCGGCCTAATCGCGGTGCTCATCTTTGGTCTCCTGCTTGGAAACGACAGGTCTGTCCTTGCAAGGCTCCGCCAGAGGTTCTCAATCTCCGACATGAGCGAGCAGTTCCACAAGTTCCAAAGCGAGATGTCGTTTGTGATGGAGACCTTCTTCTTTGTCTTCCTAGGCCTTACGTTTGTGATCAAGCCAGATACGATGCTTTACAGCCTTGGCATTGCCTCTGCCTTTTTTGCAATACTGCTTGTCATAAGGTACCTTGCCACCCGCATCTCGACAAGGGGGTCTGACCTTGCGCAGGACAGGCAGCTAATATTTCTGATTTGTGCGATGGGTGTCGTACCCGCAACTCTTTCCATAGTGGCACTCAACGAGGGGCTGCCGCTTGCCAACACCTTCCTCAATTTGGTGGTATATGTCATAATACTTACCAATGTCGTGACCACGGCAGGGGTGCTATGGGTTTCAAAAAAGTCAAAGTCGGGCCAGGCAAAGCCCCAAGGCTAAGCGGGAAGAGAGGAACTAGGAAGGTACCAGCTTGGTTCGTTCGTGATTTTTAGGTCAAAATTCGGATTAGCTCAACTGCCGTTGGGCTTTGTTTTACAAAAAAAGGAAAAAAGGGAAAGTGAGTTGTTGGTTTGCTAGTCTACTGTACGTTGATTGTCGTGCTCAACGGCGGGCTCAGTGCGTTTGGATTGTC
>Ga0209062_1001286_pt1 | contig 47079 bp, 46 predicted proteins | sample Coa_R2_2_FD_187158 | JGI IMG/M metagenome (GOLD analysis project Ga0209062, IMG submission 187158) | Surface soil microbial communities from Centralia Pennsylvania, which are recovering from an underground coalmine fire - Coalmine... | ecosystem: Environmental > Terrestrial > Soil > Unclassified... | reverse complement strand
CAGTCGGATCGTGAACGCCCTGGAATCCCACACGGATCAGCCCGACGAATCCGCGCACTGAACGCACCACAACAGCAGACGAATCTTACCTGCCAGGCTGACGTACGCAGCCTTCCCGAAAGCTCACCGCGGTCGCGGGCGTGGACAGAACATCACCAATGAGGAGCATCGTCCCAAGAGTCATCGCGCGCATCGGAATGGACGCCTTCGCGCATGGTGCATTGGGCCGAATCCATCGGCCCGGACACGGCGCGGCTGTTCGAGCGGATTATGAACGACTGGCCGCACCCGGAGATGGGTTATCGCGGCTGCCTGGGCATCATCCGGCTGGCGGGAAAATACTCGACACAACGCGTGGAGGCGGCTGCCGAGCGCGCCTTGCTCACCGGAGCGTGCCGCTACAAAAGCGTCGAATCGATTCTCAAGAACTCACTGGATCAAGTGCCGCCATCGTCACCACCACCCGCCACCACACCACCGCACGACAACATCCGCGGTTCCGAGTACTTCGAGTAAGGAGCCCACATGCTACAAGAACCGATGATGGAAAAACTGACGGCCATGCGGTTACTCAGCATGGTGGACGCATTCAAAGCGCAGGAGCAGGACCCGGCTATGCGCGAGCTGAGCTTCCTGGAAAGGCTCGGACTGCTGGTCGATCCGCAATGGAGCTGGCGCGAGAATCAAGCGCTGGCGCGCCGATTACATTCCGCCAAGCTGAAGGGAGCCTGCGTCGAAGAGATTGATTATCGCGCTTCTCGCGGGTTGGACAAGAGTGTCATCCGATCGCTGGCGCAGAAGTCGGCCTGGGCGGCGAATCATGAGAACATCTTCGTACTCGGCCCCACCGGCGTCGGCAAAAGCTTCGTGGCGTGCGCCCTGGCGCAGAAAGCGTGCCGCGATGGATACTCGGCATTTTACACTCGAGCCGCCGCGCTGTTTCGAGATCTCGCCATCGCTCGCGCGGATGGCAGTCTCCGCGCTTTGCTGGCCAGGCTCAGCCGGATCGACGTGCTGGTAATCGACGACTGGGCCATGGCTCCACTTGCCGAAACCGAGCGCCGCGACTTCTGGGAAATCTGTGAGGATCGCTATCAAACTCGCTCCACCATCCTGACTTCACAACTTCCCGTAGCTCGCTGGCATGAGCAGATCGGCGATCCCACCGCCGCCGACGGCATCCTCGACCGCCTGGTTCACAACGCTCATCGTATCGAGATGCGTGGCGATTCCATGCGCAAGAAGCGCGCGGCCCGCAGCCGGCGAGCTAACGCTCGCCGGGGCTACTTCGTGCTGAGGCGGGGACAAGGGCTGCCGCCCCTTTCCCCGCACCCCTTTCTCTGCTAGCGGCACTTTTCCTCCGCTGCGCTCCGGACAGGTTCTCCTTGACGAAGCCGAACACTTGCTCCACAATCGAAATGCCAGCGTCGCTACGCTCCGAGAACGGTTCGCCTTCGGTCCGGAATGCCGTTCGCGTTCCCTTCGGAATCAGTGTTCGCCTTCGTCGGAATCCTCAAGCTGGGGATGGAGCACGTACCGGTGGTCGTGCTCGATCACCTGACGGATACGCAGAAGCGGGCCTACATCCTGGCCGATAATCGGCTGGCCGAGCAGGCCGGTTGGGACGATGATCTGCTTCGAGGCGAGATCTCAAAGACGCCGATCTGGATCTCGCGGTGCTGGGTTTCACGGAGGACGAACTCCGAACGCTCCTCGCCGACGCCGAACCTGCGGCTACTGAGGCGCCGGCCGATCCGGTAACGCGACCAGGGGACGTCTGGCTGGTCGGAAAGCATCGCCTGCTCTGCGGCGACTGCCGCCAATCATGCGACGGTCGCGCGGCTGTTCGACGGGAAGACGGCGAACCTGGCCATTACATCGCCGCCCTACGCCCTGCGTCTCCGACGATAATCCGTTCTCGGAAAAGCAGTGCCAGACCCTGAAGTACCGCCCAGGTTTCCCGGCCGCTTTGGCTCGCTGGAGGACACCCGCGCCCATGGCCAAGAATTCTTCCACTGGTACAACCTCGAACATTACCACAGCGGCATCGCCCTGTTGACCCCGTACATGGTCCACTACGGACTCGCTGATGTTGACGCTGAATGGACCGCTTGGTGTGCCGTTGTTTGTCACGATCACGGAACCCGATCCCGTGGTGGAGTCGAGCGGCGTTAGCGCGTTGATCTGATCCTGCGCGCACGCCGGGTCGGTTGCGGCGCTGCAATAGAAATAACGAAGGCGGGCTGATTGTTGACCGTCACGCCGATTCCCCTGAGCACTGTAGGCAATTACTCGGCGCTTTCGACGCGTCGAATCGCACCGAGCTCGCAATGCTCGCCGGCGCGGGAGGTTAACATTTCGCGCAAAAGATTCGACCGGGCGGGAAATTTTACCCGAAAAACCGACCCCTCCCCAACCCGGCTGCGCACCTCAATCTCGGCGCCATGCGCCTTGGCAATGCTTTCCGCCAGCGACAACCCCAAACCGTAACCGCCGCCGCCGCGAGCGCGATCGGCGCGGTAAAAGCGCTTGAAGATATGGGGCATGTCGGCCGCGTCGATGCCCACGCCCGAATCCTCCACCTCCACCATCACCCGCGAATCGTCGCACCCGGCGCGGACCCGCACTTCGCCTCCATCGCGCGAATATTTCACCGCGTTATCTAGCAGCAGCATCAGCAAGCGATGCAACGCCGCCGGGTTGGCCGAGATCGTCAGCGGATCGTCGCTCACCAGCGCGGAAATGCGGATGCCGCGCAGCTCGGCCAAACCCGCCATTTCACCGCACACCGCCTGGATTACCCCGCGCACGTCCACCGGCGATAGCGGCATCTCCACCGTTCCGGTGTCGCTTCGCGCCAGCGCCAGCAGATCCTCGACCAGGCGGGTCAGGCGCTCCGTTTCCGCGCCGATCTCGCGCAGCGCGCCGCGATACACCTCCGGTTCGCGCGCGCGGCGCAGCGCCAGTTCGGCCGTGGTTCGAATCACCGCCAGCGGGGTGCGCAGCTCGTGCGAGGCGTCGGCGACGAACTGCGACAGCGTCCGCACCGCGGATTCCAGCCGGTCCAGCATCTGGTTCAAAACCCGGCTGAGCCGCGCGATCTCATCGCCGGTGGCCGGGACCGGAAGGCGTCCCGATAAATTCTCGATGCTGATGGCGTGCGCCGCCGCCGCGATCTCATCCACCGGCTTGAGCGCGCGCCGGCTGAGCCAGGCGCCGCCGAAGGAAGCGATCCCAATCACCGCCGGAATCAGGCTGAGAAGCAGCCAGCGCAGCAGATCAAGCGTATGTAATACCGTTTCAAGCGGCTCGCCCGCCATTAGATGATAATGCTCGCCGTTAATAGTAAAATCGCGATCAATTACGCGAAATTGCGTTGCCGCCAGTGGCTGCCGGTCAGGATAATTAAAGGTAAAACCCCGATCGGAACGCAATCGCAAATAACTTTCCGGCGGCAGCGCCTGGCAAAATTCCTGAAGTTCGTCCTTGAGCGTCGACCCGGAGAATTCGGCCGATTCCGCCGTGAAATAGCGCTCAAACCGGTCCGCGCGGCCGGCCAGATCCTGATCCAGATCGCGCATCAGGCGTTGTCGCAAGCCGATCCACAGCAGCGCGGCGAACAACGCCAGCGCCCCGGCAAGAACCGCCGCGTACCAGACCGTCAGACGAAAACGAATGGAGCGCGCGCGCATGTCAATCCGCCGCCGGATCGCGCAGCATGTAGCCGAAGCCGCGCACGGTCTGGATCAGCTTTGGCTCCCGCTGGTCCACCTTGCCGCGCAACAGCCGCATGAACACCTCCAGCGTATTTTCGTTCACCTCGCTGGCGAACCCCCACACCGATTCGAGAATTTTGTCGCGGCCCACCGCGCGCCCGGCGTTGCGCATCAGCAGCTCCAGCAGGCGATATTCGCGCGGCGTGAGGCTGAGTTCTTTGCCGGCGCGCGTCACCCGCCGCGAGGCCGGATCGAGCTTCAGATCCGCCACCTCCAGGTTCACCGGCCGCGGGATGGCTCCCCGGCGGCTGACCGCGCGCAGCCGCGCCAGCAGGATTTCGATCGAGAAAGGCTTGGTCAGATAGTCATCGGCGCCGGCGTCGAGGCCGCGAACGATATCGGCCGGGGCATCGCGCGCGGTGAGCATCAGGACCGGCGTCTGATTGCGGCAGGCGCGCAGTTTGCGCGCGATGGAGAAGCCGTCCATTCCCGGCAGCATCAAATCCAGGACGATCACGTCGAATGGCGAATTGCGGGCGATTTCAAATCCCTCGCGCCCGTCGCGTGCGACGATGACCTGGTGGCCTTCTTCCTGAAGCGTTTTTTCGAGCAGCTCGGCCATGCGGCGCTCGTCTTCCACCACCAGGATCTGCATCTCGCCTTGATGTTAGCAAAGGACCCGCCGCCGGGACACATGGGCTGCGAACCGAATTTTTCAGGGATTTTTCAGAAAACCGTGCTTCACTATAGTGTTGATGACCACGCGAATTCTACTGTGGTGCTGCGCGGCGGGCGCCGCGCTCGCCCAGACTTCGGCCGACCACCCCGCGATCACCCTTCAGGACGCCATCGCGCGCGCGCGTCAATATGGAGGCGTGGTGCAGACCGCGAATCTCGCCGCGCAACAGGCGCGCGAGGATACCAAGCAGGTTCGCGCCGCGCGCCTGCCGCAGGTGAGCTGGTTCAATCAGTACATCAACACGCAGGGCAACGGAACGCCATCGGGAGTTTTCGTCGCCAACGACGGCGTGCACGTCTATAACGAGCAGGGCGTCGTTCATCAGGAGCTCCTCGCGGCGGCCCGCCGCGGCGAGCTGAATCGCGCGCTGGCCGCCGAAGCGATCGCCCGCGCCAAAATCGAAGTCGCGGCGCGCGGGCTCAACGCCACCGTCATCCAAAATTACTACGCAATCCTCAGCGCGCAGCGAAAGGCCGCCAATACGCAGCGCAGCGTTCAGGAAGCGCAGCAGTTTCTGGAAATCACCCAAAAACTGGAGCAGGGCGGCGAGGCGGCCCACGCCGACGTGGTCAAGGCGCAGATCGAGGTGCAGGCGCGGCAGCGCGACCTCAAGGAAGCGGAGCTGTCCATCGTCAAGGCGAAAATCGCGCTGGGAGTGCTGATTTTTCCATCCTTCACCGCGGATTTCGACGTCGCCGACGATCTCTCGCAGCCGCCGGTGCTGCCCCCGATGACGGAGGCGCAGGGGCAGGCCGTGGCCACCAGTCCGGATCTCAAGGCGGCCGAGGCCGGCGTCAACGAAGCGGGCCAGGAAGTGACGGTGGCCAAGTATCAATACCTGCCGTCTTTCGCGCTCGATTTTTTCTACGGCATCGACGCCAATCAGTTCGCGATCAACTCGCGCGAAGCGCAGGACACCGGCCGCAGCACCCTGCCCAACTATACGGTCGCCGAGCGCCATAATCTGGGATATGTGGCGCAGGCGACGCTGAACGTTCCGGTGTGGAACTGGGGCGCCATCCGCAGCAAAGTGAAGCAGGCCGAGCTGCGGCGGGAGCAGGCGCGGAACGATCTGGAGCTCGCGCGCCGCACGCTCGACAGCAATATCGCCGCCGCCTACACGGAGGCGCAGGGCGCGCTGGCGCAGCTCGATTCGCTGCGGCAATCCGTGGATCTGGCCGGGCAAAGCCTGCGCCTGACGCTGCTCCGCTATCAGGCCGGCGAGGCGACTGCGCTCGAGGTGGTGGACGCGCAGACCACGCTCGCGCAGGCGCGCGGCGCTTATGATGACGGCTTGGCGCGGTTCCGGATCGCGCTCGCGCTGCTTGAGACCCTCACGGGGAGCTTGTAATGATCTCTCGAAAAACCATTCTGATGGCGAGCTTCGCCGGCGCGATCACGCTTCTGGCGGGATGCGGAAAAGCCAAATCCAAAGAGGAAGCGGGCGGCGGCGAGCAGGAGCCTCCGGCCAACGTCACCGTGGAAACGGCCGGCCTCGGCGCCATTGATCGCGTCATCACCGCCGACGCGGTGCTGTATCCGATTAACCAGGCCAACGTGATGCCTAAGCTCGCCGCGCCGGTGCGGCGGATGCTGGTCAATCGCGGCGATCATGTGAAGGCGGGGCAGGTGCTCGCCGAGCTGGAAAGCGCCGACTTGGCGGCCACGGCCAATGAGAGCAAGGCGCTCTATGAACAATCCGAGGCGGCCTACCAGCTCCTGACGCGCGCCACCGTTTTGGACGATAGAACAAAAGCCCAGACGGACGTTCAGGCCGCGCAGCAGACCTACGACGCCGCGAAAACAGTTTACGAAAGCCGCGTCGCGCTGCAAAAGGAAGGGGCGCTGGCGCAGAAGCTGGTCGATGACGCCAAGGTCGCGATGGTGCAGGCGCAGAGCGCGCTCGAAACGGCGCAACGGCATCTCGAATCGCTGAATCAGGTGAGCCAGCGCGAGTCCATTCGCGGCGCGGAAGCGCAGGTCAATGCCGCCAAGGCGCATTATGAAAACGCGGCCGTGCAGCTTTCCTATGCCAAAGTTGTGAGCCCCATCGACGGCATCGTGGCGGATCGCCCGGTATATCCCGGCGAGATGCCGCCGAGCGGCTCCCCCATCGTATCGATCGTCGATATCTCGCGCGTGGTGGCGCGCGCCAACGTTCCGGTGAAAGAAGCGGCGGCGATCAAGGTCGGCAACCCGGCGCGAATCGCGGGACCGGACGGCGATCTGCCGGGCAAAGTCACCGTCGTCAGTCCCGCCGTCGATCCGAGCACGACCACCGTGGAGGTTTGGGTGCAGGTCGCCAATCCGGGCGAGCGTTTGAAGCCCGGCGGGACGGTGCACGTCTCGATCATCGCCGAAACCATTCAGAACACGGTGATCGTGCCCGCCGCGGCGCTGCTCAACTCCGATGAAGGCGGCCAGAAGATCATGATCGTCACTGGCGGCAACATCGCGCGGGAACGAAAAGTTTCCGTCGGCGTCCGCCAGGGCGATCGCGTGCAAATTCTAAGCGGCATTCAACCGGGCGATCAGGTCATCACCTCCGGCGGCCTCGGCCTCGACGACAAAGCGAAAGTGATCGTGCAGGCGCCAAAGCCGGAAGAGGACGAGGACGAAGACCAAGACGAGGATAAGAGCGACCAGCCCGAGCAGAAGCCCGGCGACGCCAAGCCCGCGTCCCCAGCACAGGGAAAGAAATGATCGGCGAAATTATCAAGCCCGGGACCGGCGCGGCCTCCGATCACTGGACGGCGCGTTATTCGCGGCCGCTGATCTTCGTCATTCTGACGATGGTCGCCATGGGCGTGTATCTGGCCTTCACGATTCCCGTGGCGGTATTTCCGGCGACCGACTTCCCGCGCATCATGGTCGGCATCGATAACGGCGTCGCGCCCATCAACCAGATGCAGGTGACCATCACGCGCCCCATTGAGGAAGCGATGAATCGCGTGCCGGGCCTGGAAGCGATTCGCTCCACCACCAGCCGCGGATCGGCGGAGGTCGACCTTTTCTTCAACTGGAAGGTCGATATGGTGCAGACGCTTCAGTACGTCAACGCCGCCCTCGCCCAGGTCCAGCCGACGCTTCCGCCCACCGCGAAGCTGACCGCCAACCGGCTGACGTTCGCCGCCTTGATGCCGATCGTGGGCTACAGCCTGACGTCCGATAACATGCCGCAGACGCAGCTCTGGGAGCTGGCGCAATACACCATAAAGCCGCGGCTGAGCCGCGTCAACGGCGTTTCGATGATCATCTTGCAGGGCGGCCAGATCCCGGAGTTTCAAATCGAGCCGGACCCGGCCAAGCTCAACGAAGCGCAGGTGACCGTCCCCGCCATTCTGGACGCCGTCGCCCGCAGCAACATGATCGATTCGCCGGGCCTTATCGAAAATAATCACGAGCTTTCGCTCACCTTGGTCACCGGCCAGGCGCACGATCCCTCCGAAATCGCCAACATCGTCATCCGGACCACGCCGGCCGGCGTGCCGATCCGCATCGGCGACGTCGCCAGCGTGCATCCGTCGGTGATGCCGGTCTACACCATCGTGACCGCGAACGGCAAACCCGCCGTGCTGCTGAACCTGTTCCGCCAGCCCGACGGCAATACCGTAACCATTGCCCAGGACGCCGCGCGGGAGTTGGATGAAATTCGCAAAACACTTCCCTCCGGCGTTCACATCGAGACCTTCTACGATCAATCGACGCTGGTGCGCGATTCCATCGCCAGCGTCCGCGATGCGATTCTTATCGGCCTGATTCTGGCCGCGATCATCCTGGTTCTGTTCCTGCGCGATTGGGGCAGTTCTCTCGTAGCCGCGATGGTGATTCCGGCGACCATCGCCATCACGCTGATCGCTCTGCGCCTGCTCGGGCAAAGCTTCAACCTGATGACGCTCGGCGGATTGGCGGCGGCGGTCGGCCTGGTGATCGACGATGCGATTGTGGTCGTCGAAAACATCGTGCTGCATCGTGATTCCGGCCAGTCGCGCGGCGAAGCGATCCGCAGCGCGATTCGCGAGATTCGCGTTCCGCTGGTCGGATCCACCGTAACGCCGATCGTGGTCTTTGTGCCGCTGATCTCGATGACCGGCGTCGAAGGGACCTTCTTCCGCGCGCTCGCCGTCACCGTCGCCACCGCGCTGCTCACCTCGCTTCTGCTGGCCCTTACCTGGACGCCGACGCTCAGCCATTACCTGCTTCGCCGCACCGGAACGCACGCCCACGAAAGCGGCGGGTTAATGGGCAGGCTGACGCGCGTCTACGACCGCGCTCTTCGTTTCGTGCTCGCTTATCCGCTGGCGCTCGCGCTGGGCTGTGTCGTGCTGATCGGCGCATCCTATGTCTGCTACCGTTCGCTCGGCAGCGACCTGCTGCCGGAAATGGATGAAGGCGGCTTCGTGCTCGATTACCTGATGCCCGCCGGTTCCTCGCTTGACGATACCAATCAAGTCTTGCTCGGCGTCGAAAAAATCCTGAGAGCGACGCCGGAAGTCGAAAGCACTTCGCGGCGCACCGGCCAGCAGCTCGGATTATTTCCGGTCACCGAAGCCAATCAGGGGGATTTCACCGTCCGCCTGAAAACGGACCGCGAGCGCCCGATTGAAGAGGTCATCTCCGATGTCCGCGCCAAGATCACCAAGGCTTATCCACAGCTCGATATCGAATTCGTCCAGGTGCTCCAGGACATGATCGGCGACCTGACCAGCTCGCCCGAGCCGATGGAGATCAAGCTCTTCGCGCAGGATCCCAAGCTGCTCGCCACCTGGGCGCCCAAGGTTGAAGAGCGCATCAAGAAGATCAAAGGCGTGGTCGATTTGAAAAACGGCATCGAAAACACCATCAGCGGGCCGGCCATCGTCATGAACGTCGATCCTATTGTCGCGGCGCGCGCCGGCTTCACCCCGCAGGAAATCGAGCTGGACGCGAGCGCGGTGCTGCAAGGCGAGCCGGCCACCACACCGGTGATCGTCAATGACCGCTCCTATACCATTCGCGTGCGCTTCCCGGAAAATACCCGGTCCACGCTCGATCAGATCCGCAACACGCTGATCACCAGCTCCTCCACCGGCAAGACCGCGACGCTCGGCTCGCTTGCCGTCTTCACCGATGAAGCCGGGCAAACCGAAGTGGTTCGCGAAAATTTGCAGCGCCGCGTGGCCGTCACCGGACGTTTTGAGGGAATGAGCCTCGGCGAGGGGATGGCCAAGGTGCAGCAGGCCGTCGCCGAGATGAATCTGCCGCCGGAGATTCGCGTCGTCTACGGCGGCCTTTATGAAGAGCAGCAAAAATCCTTCCGCGATCTGCTGGTGGTGCTGGCGCTGGCGGTCGTGCTGGTGTTCACGGTGCTGCTGTTCGAATTTCGCGCCTTCGCCGCGCCGATTGCGATTCTCGCCTCGGCTCTGCTGTCTACTTCCGGCGTTTTCTTCGCGCTTCTGGTGACGGGCACCACCTTCAACATTTCCTCATTTATGGGAGTCATTATGGTGGTCGGAATCGTGGCCAAAAACGGCATTCTCCTGCTCGATGCCGACCATAAATTCCGCGCCGAGGGCGCCAATCCTCACGATGCCATGATTCAAGCCGGCGAACGCCGTCTTCGCCCGATTCTGATGACCGCGCTCGCCACCATGGCGGGCATGATTCCGTTGTCGCTGGCCATCGGCGCGGGTTCGCAGATGCTTCAGCCCCTGGCCATCGCCGTCATCGGCGGATTGTTGGCCTCCATGGTGCTGTCGCTGCTGGTCACGCCGGCGATCCACTACTATATGACCCGCCGGTAAGGGACGAGCTTTAGCCTCGCACCGGCGTCCGCCAGGCTCCGGCGATTTACCGTTGAAAAAGCCCGGGAGAAACCGCTTCCAGAAACACACCTTGCCGTAACGCATCTAAGGTTCGTTAAGAGAACTTGCGTTACGGAGTGAGCCAATGAGCGATTTAGAACAGAAGATCCGGTTGGGTGTGGGCGCGGCGGCCGCTGCCGCTGCGATTTTTGCGCCGATCAGCTACAAATGGCGCGGCCTGTTGACAGCGGTCGCGGCGAACGCCATCCTGACGGCCGTTTACGAGCGGGGAGACATCGGCTTCTTTCCCCGTTAATTTAATCCATTAAAGCAAACGAAAGAATCGACGAACCGGAGGCGACGGCAAGGTATTGCTTGCCGTCGAACCTGTAGGTCATCGGCGAGGCCTTCCATAGCTGGTTGGCCTGAAACTGCCACAGTGGTTTGCCCGTAGCCGCGTCGGCGGCCATGAACGCGCCGCTGTCTTCGCAGAAAAAGACCAGACCCGTCGATGTTGCGAGCGTTCCGCCCCAGGAATTGCCCGGGCCGACCTGCGGAAGCTCCCAGGCGATGGAGCCGTCATCGATGCGGATCGCGCGCAGGACTTTTTGCGCGGTGTCGCCCGGCGCCTGCTCGAACGATCCGCCGAAATAGCCGCTGCCCGCTTTCCACGGCGCCTTGCTCTTGGTAAAGAGATCGCACTTTTCGAGCGTCTGCACGTAGTACAGGTGCGTCGCTGGATTGAAGGACGTCGAGAACCAGTTCGTGGCGCCCTCAAGGGAAGGACAGATGCGATTCCCCTCCTCGGTCGGCTCCTGATTGGGATTGAGAAGGGGGCGTCCTTTTTCATCCACGCCGCGCGCCCACGTCAACTTGTGAACGAACGGTTTGGCCAGAAGCAGTTTTCCATCGGTCCGGTCGAGCACATAGAAAAATCCGTTCCGGTTGGCGTGCAGCAGCAGTTTTCTCGGCCGCCCGTTCCAGGTGGTATCGACCAGCACCGGAGGCTGCTCGGCGTCCCAATCCCAGACGTTGTGCGGGGTGTACTGAAAATACCACTTCATTTTTCCGGATTTGGCGTCCAGCGCGACGATGGAGCTGGAATAAAGATTGTCGCCGCCGCGCTCATCGCCGTTCAAATCCGGTCCGGGATTGCCCGTCGGCCAGTAGATGGTGTCGAGCTGCGGATCGTAAGTGCCGGTGAGCCATGTAGCGGCGCTGGGGTGGTCGATGTCGTCGCCCTGCCAGGTTTCCGAGCCGGGCTCGCCCCGCTTGGGGACGGTCCAGAAACGCCACACCTCCCGGCCGGTGGACTGGTCGAAAGCCGCGACGAATCCGCGCGCGCCTTCATCGCCGCCGGCGGTCCCCGAAATCACCAGATTGCCGACGGTAAGCGGAGCGGATGTCGCGTTGTAGTTCAAATGCCAGTCCGCCATTTCGGTTTCCCAAAGAAGACGTCCCGTAAAGCGGTTCAACGCGATCAGGTGCGCATTGTCCGTCGCCATAAACAGGCGACCGCCCAATACCGCCGCGCCGCGATTGATCCCGCCCGCGGCGTTGCCGACCAGATCCTTGGTGCGGCGGCGCTGGTAGTGCCAGATCTCGCGCCCGCTGCCGGCGTCCAGCGCGTAGCATTCGTTGGCGCTGGTGACGTACATGACGCCTTCCACCACGATCGGCGTCACTTGCAGCCGCGCGGTGTTCATCAGCGTAAAAATCCATCGCGGGGCGAGCCGCGACAGATTGCTCTTATTGATTTGATCGAGCGCGGTGTAGCGATTCCCCCCGAACTGGCCATTGTAGGTAGGCCAGTCCGTATCGCTGCTCACCTGGCGATACACTTTGCCGCTGGCGCGAAGTAGATGAAGACGGCCGCCGGTGTCGAGCAGTTGCATGTCCGTCGAGCTTTGATTCATGACGCGGCCTTCGAGCGCGCGGCCATCGGCGAGGGTGACCTTGACGCTGCGCGCGATGGCCCCCTCGGAATCCCGCAGCGTGCGCAAATATTCGATCAGCGACTGCGTGTCGCCGGCGCTCAGATTGTTGGCGGGCATGCCGGAGTTGGGCAGGCCCTCATGAATCAGCGCCGCCAGCTCCGCGTCGCTGTAGTGGCGCAGGCGTTCGGCGATGGCGGGTCCGAGCTCGCCGCCGTTGCCGCGCCTCCCATGGCAGACGGAGCAGTGCGCTTCAAATTGCGCCCGCCCGGGCGGAGTTTGCGCAAGCACGGTGGTGGCAAGGAGGACTGGCAGAAATCGCATAGCTGATTGAACAGGCTATCAGCTTTTGGTCCAGCCCGCCGCCGGCCCGGTTACGTTTCGATCAGATCGAAGTGGCCGTCGCGGCGGCGTATCAGCACGGAGACGCATTCGCGCTCGGCATCGCGATACACCAGGTAATCGCGATCGGCGCCGTCGAACTCCAGCAGCGCTTCCTCGAGCGTCATTGGCTTGCGCCGCTCATGATGATTTACGCGAAACACCCGCACCTCGCGCGCCGGCTCGGAGACCGCGGCCGGTTCTTCCCCGGCGGATTCCGGCTCGCCGTCGCGGCGCTTCTCGCGCCATTTGGCCCGCTGCTTGACAGCCTGTTTTTCCAGCTTTTCGATCGCCTCGCTCATGGCCGTGAACAGGTCCGCGTCCGAGCCGATGCCGATCAACTGGTGATCATAGAACTGAATCGTAATCTCGGCCTTGTAGAGATGACGCTCCGTGGTGATCACCACGTGCGCTTCTTTTTCCCCACGCCGTTCCAGCAATTTCGACAATTTGGCGAACTTGGCGTCCAGCTTTTCCTGCACTTTCGGGGGCAATTCGCCAGGTATGCCCCGATAGCTGACTTTCATGAAATTTAACCTCCGTCAGTTCCGGACCCGGCGCTGATGCGTCGACGGGATGCGCATATCCTCGCGATATTTGGCGACGGTGCGGCGGGTCACATGAATGCCTTCGGCTTGCAGCCGCTCGGTGATCTGCTCGTCGGTGAGCGGATGCGCGGGATCCTCCTCCTCGATCATTTTCTTCACCCTGCGTTTCAGGATCAGCAGCGGCGTGGCGCCGCCCGAAGGTCCCTGCACGGCCTCGGAGAAAAAATACCGCAGCTCGTAAACGCCCTGCGGGGTGTGGGCGTATTTGTTGGAAACCGCGCGGCTGACCGTCGAGGGATGCACGCCGATCTCCTCGGCGATTTCCTTGATCATCATCGGCTTCAGAAAATCGATTCCGTGCTCTAAAAAATCCATCTGGCGGCGAACCACGCTCTGGCAGACCTTGAGAATTGTCTGCTTGCGCTGCTCGATATTTTTCATGAGCTGGATCGCCGAGGCGTAGCGTTCCTTGACGTAATTGCGCACGTCGCGATTCGGCTCCTGCTCGCGGTCGAGCATCTTGCGATACTGCGGATTCAGCCGCAGTTGCGGCACATCGTCGTCGTTGATCGTAATCAGGTAATCGTCGCCGTCTTTTGAGATGTAAACGTCCGGCTCCACCTGCCGCGCTCCCGGACCCGAATAGCGCAAGCCGGGCCGCGGATCGAGATGCTTGATCACGTCGACGGCGATCTGCACGTGCTCGATGGGCCGCTTCAGCAGCCGCGCGATTTCCTTGAATTGCCGCAACTGGACGAGCTTCAAATGATCGTGCACGATCTGCCACGCCACGCCGTCCTTGCCGCCGCGGCTTTCCAGTTGCAACAGCAGGCATTCGCGCAGATCGGACGCGCCGACCCCCGCCGGATCGAGCGTGTGAACCACGCGCAGCGCTTCCTTGACGTCCTCCGGCGCGTGATTCCCCGACGTCGCCAGCTCTTCGAGCGTCAGCGTCAGGTATCCGTTTTCATTCAGATTGCCGATCACCGTTTCGGCCGCGTCACGCACTTCTTCCCTGAGCGCGACCAGCGCAAGCTGATCGTGCAGATGCCCGCTCAGCGTTTCCGGCGAAGAGAGAAACGTCTCAAACGACGGCTTCTCGATATTTTCCGACGCCGGGCTTTTGTGTCCGGGATCGAGATAGGCGTCGAAATAGTCGTCGAAATCGATTTCGTCGAACGGATCGGCCGCCTTCGGCTCCACCGCCTCAGCCGCTTCCGCGGGCGCGGACTCAACCACCGGTTCCGGATTGCTTAAAGCTGCCGCTTCCATGTCGGCCGCGTCGGCTTCCGCACCCTCGCCATCCACCGGCCCCGCGGTGACTTCCAGTATCGATTTATCGGCGGGGTCCGCCACGCGCTCGGCTTCAAGCAGCGGCTGTAATTCCTCCGGCGAAAGCTCCTCGCCAGCCTCAGCCGCTTCCTCCAGCACCGGATTCTGAGCGATCTCCGCCGAGATCATCTCTTTCAGCTCCAGTTTGTTTAACTGGAGCAGGCTGACCATTTGGACCAGCCCCGGCGTGAGGATTTGCTTCTGTTGGACCCTGACTTGCAGCCGCGGTGACAGCGAACTCATGGCTGGTTATAGTTTACCACCCGAGGCCCCCCAAACCGCGCGAAAAAACGCGCCGGCGACCGAGCTGGAACGTTACTTCTCGCCCCCTTGGTTCTTTTCGTAGGGTCGGTACTAAGCGATTCATCTATCTAGTCGCGCGGGCTGAATTTACCTACGATTTAGAAATCGGATCCCTCGTTCATAAGGCAAAATCCCGCCTGGCGTGTCTCAGCGTCGCCGGACTCTGTACGATCGGCTTGACCGTTGCCGTCATCGGGCTGCTTCTTCCTGAAAAAAAGGAAGTTTGGCGGATCGGCTACAGCCATTTTCCGCCCTTCATGATGAAAAACGCCGACGGCTCACCCGGCGGATTCGCCGTGGACGTCGTTAAGGAAGCGGCGCGGAGGCGCGGGATCGGCCTCAACTGGGTGGAGCTTCCAGGCGGCCCGGCACTTTCCTTCGCCAACGGAAAAATCGATCTTTATCCGCTGTTCGCGCAGGCACCGGCCGCGCGGCCGGGAGTTTATTACAGCCAGCCGTGGTGGGAGAACAGCCTGGCGCTGGTGGTGGACAAGCGGCGGAACTTTCACGGTCCCGAGGATTTCCAGGGCCGGCGCATCGCCCTGGTCGACGGATCCATTACGGCGAGCCTTGCGCCGCGCTTTTTCCCACAGAGTACTTTCGATCGAGAACGCCTCTATGAAAACGTGCTGCGGCGAGTCTGCACCGGCCAATCCGACGCGGCGTTCCTGGCCATCCGGCTTTTTGAAGACCTGCTTGAACAGCGCGTCGCCGGATGTGAAAACGCCGCGCTCGGCACGCTGGTTGTTCCCGAAGCGACGATTCTATATAGCATTGGCGCTTCGCCCGCGGCGCGATCGGCGGCGGATCGCATCGCGGCGGAAATCGGCGGCATGGCTTTCGATGGAACGATGACGCGAATCGGCGCGCGATCCGGCGTGCTGGTCAGCCATGAAGCGCACCTGTTCCGAACGCTGCTGGAGGCGCGGCGGCAATCGTTCTATTTGTTGTGCCTGGTCGGATTGCTCGCCGTTCTGATCGTGCTGTTCGCCTGGCAGGATGAAAAGCTTCGTCACGCGCGCAAGATCGCCGAACGCGCCCGCCGCGCCGAGGCCGAATTTCTCGCCAACATGAGCCACGAAATCCGAACCCCGATGAACGGCGTGCTGGGAATGCTCGGCCTGGCGCTTGAGACCAATCTCGATCCGGAGCAGACCGATTACCTCGAAACCGCCAATCACTCGGCGCTCGCCCTGATGAGTATTTTGAACGACATTTTGGATTTTTCGAAAATCGACGCCGGCCGCCTGGAACTGGAGCGCATCGAGTTTTCCCCGCATCGCGTGGCCGCGCAGTGCCTGAAAACGCTCGGGCAGGAATCGCGGAAGAAAAATCTCGAACTGACCATGGAAATCGCGCCGGATGTGCCGGAGATTTGCCTGGGCGATCCGAACCGGATGCGGCAGGTGCTGCTCAACCTGCTCGGGAACGCGATCAAGTTCACCGATCGCGGCGGGGTAAAACTTTCGGTGCGCCGCGAAGGTTTGGATGGAGACCAGTGGCGGCTGCACTTCGCGGTGGCCGATACCGGAATTGGCATCGCCAAGGAGAAACTGGAATCTATTTTCCAGCCGTTCTCGCAAGCCGACAAATCGACCAGCCGGAAATTCGGGGGAACCGGTCTGGGGCTGACCATTTCGGCGCGGCTGGTGGCTCTGATGGACGGCCGGATCTGGGTCGAAAGCCGGCCGGGAGAAGGCAGCACATTTCATTTCACCGTCATGCTGGGATGCGTTTCCGCCGCGGCGCGCGCGCATCGGGCGATGTGACTGGTCAGCCGATCGCGTCCACCATCCAGTTCAGCTCTTCCGTAAAAAAACCGTCGTCTTCGAAACCGATGAGATAAAAACGAATGTTCCCCTGGCGATCGAGCACGTACAAGCGCGGCACTTCCGGCCCTGCGAGCGATTCCAGCGGAACATAAGACGACTTCTGCGCCGCCGAAAGCAGATCGACGTCCAGCATCATCACCTGCGCGCGCGGATGGTCGAATTTTCGAAGCCGATCCAGCTCCGCCGCGCAGGGCGCGCACCAGGATGCCGAGAAAGCGAGCACGGTGACGCGCCCGTTGGAGGCGACCGGAAATGACGCCGGGATCTTCACTTGGCGGGCGAGCACCTCGGCTTTGAGATGCGCAATACGCCGGCCGCGTTCGAGCGCCGCGCGGGCCGCGCACGATGAGGAAGTATCCACCGCCAGGACCCCGCGCGCCAGACAGCGCTGGATCAGCGCCTCGCTCGGCTTGCCGTTTTGTTCCAGCGCATCGGCGAACAGATTGCGCGCCTTGGCCTCCGCGCCAGATTCGGCGAAAGTGGCGAACATCCGGCCCGCGTCGATCTCTTCGGCAAGCGCCCGGCCGACCCGTTCCGCCGCCGCCCAATGAGCCGATTTCACATCCGCTTCGAGCGCCGCCGGCCACTTTTCCGGCTGCGCGAAAGCCAAACAGCCCCAAAACAGAATGGCGATCGCGCGTTTCATCTCGTCTTATCGTCGCACGATATGACCGTCCTGTTCGAGCGCGGCGATGGCCCGCTCCAGATGCGATTCGCCGACCAGAATGTAGTCGGTATCGTGGGTGGAGATGGCGAAAATCGGCACGCCGGCTTTGGCGAGCGCCGCGGAAATCGAGGCGAGAACGCCGACCAGCGAAAAATCGAGCGGCCCCTCCAATTTAAAGCAGCGGAAGCCGCGCCCGGCGCCGACAATCGATAATTCCTCGGCGGTTCGCGTGATGGAAACGAATTCGCCGCACGGCAAATCCGGCGCTTGCGCATCGGGCGGCAGGCGCCTGATGCCGAGCTCGGTGGTAAGCAACTGAATCCGCAAACGTTTGTTCCCGCTCGGAATATTTTAAAATTTTTCGAGAGACGGCTAATCTCGCTGCCCCGCCTGCGTCGTTAAGCAGTATGGCCAAACAGGCGCCGTTTTCTTCGCTATAATCGCTTTCCAAACATGCCGCGGAGGTTTACTATCGGACGCGAACGAAGCTGCGACGTGGCGGTCGCCGACGATTCGGTCAGCCGCATTCATGCCGAAATCTGGCTGAACGAAGACGGCTCGCTCATGCTGGCCGATCGGGGATCGAGCAACGGCACGTTTTTGATTCGCGCCGGGCAGAATTTTCCGCTCACCCACGCGATCGTCATGGCCGCCGATCAGGTGCGCCTGGGCAGCGTTACGCTCTCCGTCGCCGAATTGATCGACGCGATTGAAAGCCGCCATCCCGGCGCGCTGACGCCCGATACCGCGCGTCCCGGCGCGTATCCGCCTCCTCCGCCTCTGCCCGCCCGCGCCGCGGCGGAAGCGCTGATCCGCTGCGAATGCGGCGCGGTGAAAAGTTTCGGCCAAATCTGTCCTCATTGCCGCCAATGACTCCCGCTACGCTTATTCCCGACGCCGCCTATCGCCAGCCCTTCTGGATTCTGCCGGACCGCCGCGTGACCATGGCCTGCGCCGCCGCGCTGGGCGTATTGTTCATCGCCGTGCTCACCGCCGCGCTCGACCCGAACGGCCGCGCCGCGCAACTGGTGCTCGACCGGCAATCGCCGCATTTCCCCTATCCGTTCACGATTCAAAACTTCGAGCACTTGTTTTTCTTCTTGGCGCTGGGCGAACTTTTCGTGCGCTGGAGGATCGGCGCGCGCGAGATCTCGTTCGGACGCATGGGGCTTCTCCCCGAGGATCCGCACACCGTTTTGCAGGCCCACGATTTAGGCGTGCTGCGCAAGCGCGTGGCCAATCAATTCGACGGCGAACACGGCTTCTTGCCGTCCCTGATCGATATGTGCATCCTGCAATTCCAGAGCGGCCGCTCGGTGGATCAAACCGTCGCGGTGATGGACAGCGCGCTCGAATTGATCGAGCATCGCGTCGATATGCGCTACGGTCTGGTTCGCTATATCGCCTGGCTGATCCCGACGCTGGGCTTTATCGGAACGGTGATCGGCTTGGGAGCATCGCTCGCCGCGGTGCCGGCGGATTCCTCCAAGATCAACATGTCCACCATCGCGCACACGCTTTCGGTCGGCTTCGATTGCACCATGGTCGCGCTCGCCGAAAGCGCGATCATCGTCTATCTGCTGCACCTCGTCAATGAGCAGGAAGAGAAAGCGGTCAACTTAGCCGGCGCCTATACTCTTCGTAATCTGATCAATCGCCTTTACGCCGGCTGAAATCATGAAGCCTCGCAACCGGGAGATCAACATCTTCAATATGTCGCTGCTCGATATTCTATGCGGCGCGTTGGGGACGTTTTGTTTCCTGATGCTGGTCCTGTTTCCGTTCTACAGCCAGGATAAGGGCGAAGCGAAGGCTCCCGAGATTCCCCAGCAGCAGATCGATCCGAAAACCTACGAGCAGGCGATGGCCCGCGTCAAGCAACTCGAGGAAACGTTGAAGCAGTATCAGGAATACGCGGCGCAACTCGAAGCGAAGCTGAAGCAGATGACCGCGCAGACCAATCAGGCGCAGGCCGAAGCGCAGGAGCTGCGGCAGCAGAACGCGCAGCTTCGGACTCGCAATCCGATCCTGGTTCTGGCCACCTTCAACCAGCAGGAGGGCAACGCGATCGAGATCAACGAAGACGACAACTGCGCCGTGCCCCAGGGCAAGCAGCGCCCGCCCATCGATCCAACGAAGAATCAAAGCCCGTTCTGGACCGGCGACCGCATCATTTACGGATCGGCCGCGTCAACCTACATGGTGCGCGACGCGCCGGCCTGCCAGTTCAAATTTTTTCTGAAAATCATCAAGCATCCGCCGGCCAATCCGGTGATGCAGGGAACGGTGGCGGTCCAGACCGGCGATGGTTTTCAGGCCTCGCCGGTCATTTATAATAGCCGCGAGCAGGTGGTGATTCCGGTCGCCGTGGTGACGGTATCGCCGGACCTGAAACAAACGATACAGATCGCCGTTCCCCAGCAGTATACGACGCCGCCGGGACAAGGAAGGTAGGTCATGCCCGATAAGATGATTCGCTGCCCGGAGGGGCATTTTTTCGATCCCGCCAAGCACGGCTCGTGCCCCTGGTGCGCGCTGCCTTCGGATCTGGGACCGGAGCAGAAAACGCGTCCGGTCGGGGTGAATCTTCCTCCGCTTCCCGGTGGGGGTCCGCCGCCGCTGCCCGGGGCCGCGCCGGCGCCGGCCAATGCCGGAAAAACGGTCCGCGTCGGCGCGGAGACCAAGCCAGGCATCGAACCGGTGGTCGGATGGCTGGTGTGCGTCGCGGGTCCGGATCGCGGGCGCGATTTCCGCCTGCACGCCGAAAAAAATTACATCGGGCGATCGCCCGCGATGGACGTCGTGATCCTGAACGACAACAGCGTCTCGCGCGATAAGCACGGGATCGTGGTTTTCGATCCGCGCAAGAAAAGTTTCTGGGCGCTGCCGGGGGAGGCGTCGGGCCTGGTGTATTTGAACGGCGAAGTGGTGTATTCGCCGACCCAGATGAATCCCGACGATCTGCTGGAGCTGGGGCAGACCAAGCTGGTGCTGGTGCCGTTTTGCGGCGAAAGATACAGTTGGGAAGAAGCGGCGAACCCGGGGAGCGCGCTCTAGTGTCCCGCTTCACGCTTATCTCCGAAATTGCGGCGAGCAGCGGCCGAATTTCAACAACAGGACTTTAGCGTATGCGCTTTCTTCCCGGCAACGCCCAGCATATCGGCGCTCGGCATTCGCAGCAGGATTCGTTCGGCTTCGCCGATCCGAACGATCGCGAATTTATCGCGCACGGCGGATTTCTCGCCGTGGTGTGCGACGGCATGGGCGGCATGGAGTACGGCGACGCCGCCAGCCGCACTGCGGTGCGCGCCTTTCTCGACGCCTACCAGCGCAAAACACCGGCCGAATCGATCCCCGACGCACTGGAGCGCAGCGTTCGCGACGCCAACAGCCACGTCGTCGCGCTGGCGCACAGCCTGGGCATGTCGGAGGGAATCGGCACCACGCTGGTCGCCGTGGCGATGCACGAACAGTCGCTCTATTACATCTCCGTCGGCGATAGCGGCATCTTTCTGTGCTCGCGCGGCCAGGTCCGCATGCTGAACAGCCCGCACATTTTCGCCAATGTTCTGGACGCCGCCGTCGCCCGCGGCTCGCTTTCCCGCGAGGACGCCGACCATCATCCGGAGCGCGAATCGCTCACCAGCTTCATCGGCGCGGAAAAGCTGGAAGAGATCGACCGCAACGTGGACCCGCTTCCGCTGGAGCCCGGCGACACCGTGTTGCTGGCCTCCGACGGCATGTTCAAGACGCTCAACCCGCAGGAGATCCAGGCCTCGCTTCAGGGCTCGCCCGAGGGCTGGCCCGAAGCGCTGGTGGAGCGGACCATCGCCAAAAAACGGGAATATCAGGACAACGTAACCGTGGTTTCGGTGACGCTCGAAATCGAGGATCAGGCCGCCGCGCTTCCGCGAACGGTGATCCTTAAGCCCGCCGAGCCCGCCGCTCCGGTCGAGCCCCCCGCTCCGATCCCGCCGCCCGCCTGGACACCGCCGGCTCAGTCCGCGCCGCCCGCCCACGGCTCGCGTTCGTTATGGCCGATCGTGCTGATCGTGCTGGTGCTGGCGGCGGGAGCGGCGGGATGGTGGTATCTGGGCCGCCACCGCTCCGGCGCATTGATCGACAGCACGCCGGTGAGCGATCCGGCGCGCGGGCGTCCCGCGCCATCCGTGCTTCCTCCCGATAAACCCGACCCGAGCGCTCGCCCGGCGACCGGTACCGTGCCGCCGATCGGATCGAGCACGCCGGTGCAGACGCCCACGCCCGCGCCTTCGCCATCGCCCAAGCCGGGAGACAAACAATGAAGATCGCCCCGGCGGTTCTCTTTTCCGCCTGCGCGCTGGCGCAAGCGCCCACACAGCAGATGGTGGACGCGAGCCTGCGCGTGCTCGGCGCGGTGCAGCAGAACGGCAAATTGCAGCCGGTGTCGCGCTCCGGCGGATTTTTCCTCGATGCCAGGCACGTGGTCACCATGGATTCCTGCTGCGGCAAGACGCAGGAGGGCCAGGAAAAAATCGCGGTCGTGGTGCAGGGCGAAAAGGGCAGCCTGGGCCAGCCGGTGTGGAGCGGAGCGGGCGGCGTTGTGATTCTCGAATTAAAGGACGCGCTTCAGGCGCCGCCGATCACCCTCGCGCCTCTAAGGCTGACGATGCAGAATCAGCCGGTGTTTACCGTGGTTTTCCCCGATCAAGGCGCGCCATCGGTCAGCGCGGCCAAAGTCCAAGGCGTGTTCAAGCCTGACGGTATGGACGTGCAGGTTTATCGCGCCGCGCCTCCGCCGGACGATCTGCTGGCGGGCGGCGCGATGTTCAACGCCTGCGGGCAGGTGCTGGGGATCAACGTCCTGTCCGATAAAGGAATCGAGTTCGCGCTGGTCGCCGATGCGCTCGCGCCGGGCCTGGAGAAAGCCGGCGCGCGGGTGCAGGTCGCTGATCAGCAGTGCGGCGGCGCGCAGTCGGATTCAACCAGCCCTCCGCAGCCGCAAACCAAGCCGCAATCACCGCCGCAGCCAAAACCGGACGGCGGCAAAGGCGGCGATCCGGGCGATGACGGTCCGCGATGGCGGCTGCCGCAGGGTGGAGAATGGGTCGGCGTGGCGATGATCGCCGGGCTGATCGGACTCGCCATGCGCCGCAATACGCGGGAGACGGTGGCGCGGGCGCTCACCACGCGCCGGTCGGCCGTTCCGCAGCCCGCCTACATTCCGCCGCGGCCGCAGCGGCCGGTGCTCAAGGGGATCGCCGGACAATATGCGGGGTCGTCCATTGCGCTCGATACCGGCGAGAGCTTGCTCGGGCGAGATCAGAGCGTGGCGAATCTGGTTTTCGGTCCGGAGTCCGATAGCATTTCCAAGCGGCATTGCCGGGTGGGCTGGGATGCCATCGGCGGCGTGTTCCGGCTGGAGGATTTGGGATCGACCAACGGCACATTTCTGGCGAATGGCGAAAGACTCGCGCCGGGACAGCCGCGCGCTCTGCGTCCGGGCGACCGGTTTTATATCGGCGATCTGCGCAATCAGTTTGAAGTGCGGATGGAAGGATAGCCCAGGCCCGGCTACTCGCTCATCAGCAATAAACACAAGGCCAGCAGCACCCGCGTCAAGCCGCGCTCCCGTCCTTCCGGTTGAAACCACTCCGCGGTCGTGTGCGCGCCGCCGCCTTGCCCGCCGGCGCCGATGGAGATGGCGGGCAATCCCAGCGATAAGGGGATATTGGCGTCGGTCGAGGAGCAATCGAGGTGGCTGCGGATTCCCAGATGCGCGTCCACGGCGCGGATGCACTCTAAAATCGGCGCATCGGGCGGCAGCGCGCCCGCGGGCCGCGAACCGATTTCCTTCACCCGTCCGGCGACGCGTCCCGCCGCGCTGCGGGAATTTTCGAGCTCCACGGCGCGTTCCAGGGCGGAGGAAAGCAGCACGGCCATGCGCTCGATCCGCTCGGCGCTTTCCGAGCGCAGATCCACCTTGGCGCGTGCTTCATTCGGGATGGCGTTGATGCTCGAACCGCCTTCGATCACGCCGAAATTGAAGGACGAGCGCGGCGGCCCGGCGGCGAGCGCCGCGGCTTCGTCGGTGAAAATCGTAACCGCGCGGCTGAGCGCGTGAATCGGATTGCCCGTGCCGGAATCGCTCCAGCTATGACCGCCCGCTCCGGTAATGGTGAGGTCGAAGCGGCGGCTGGCGAGGGCCTGGCTGGTGATATGGTCGGTACTGGGGCCGTCGAGCACCAGCAACGCCCGGATTTTTGGAAGATTCGCCGGCCGGCACAGATAACGCATCCCGCTCAAATTCCCCTCGCCTTCTTCTCCGACGTTGGCGACCAGCATCGGCGAGCACGCCGCGCGCACCGGAGGCGAAGCGTTCCAGGCGGCGGCCAGCGCCAGCAGCGCCGCCAATCCGGCGCCATTGTCGGAAACGCCGGGTCCGAGAAAACGGCCGTCGCCATCGACTTTGATCTCTTCCGGCAGCCGCGGAGCGTAGACCGTATCGAGATGGGCGGTGACGGCGACCACCGGTTCGCGCGCTCCCGGCAGGCTCGCCACGACATTGCCGGCGCGGTCGATTCGCGCCTCCCAGCCGCTGGAGCGAAAGCGGTTGGCCATCCATTCGGCGCGTTTTTCCTCGAAAAACGTCGGCGCGGGAATGCGGCAGAGGTTCAAATGCTGTTCGTTGATCCAGGCCCGCTCGCGGCGAAACCAGTCGATCGCCGCGCGCACCGGAGCGGCGGCGGCAAGCTCGGCGACAGACTGCGCGAGGGCACGCATCGAAGTTCCAGTCTAGCGCCCGCCGCCAAGCCTTCGGAAAGCGCCGATTCAAGTCCATCCTCGGGTGAGTCATCGTTGACAAATGGGGTGGCGTACTCTAAAAAAGAGTCTTGCCGATGTTCGGACGCTTCGCCCTCCTCATCTCCCTTGCGGCCGCCGCGTTCGCGCAAAATCCCATCCGGGGTTATCCCCCCGACCAGTGGAAGGCGGAGCACGAACGCGAACAGCAGGCGCGATCGATGCCATCGCCGGAGCGAATGCGCATCTACCTGGAGCGAATGGCGTCGCGTCCTCATCACGCCGGATCGCCGGGCGCCAAGGCGGTCGCCGAATACGCCGCCGGACTGCTTCAGGAATGGGGCCTGGAGACGCGCATCGAAACGTTCGAGCCGCTGCTTCCTTATCCGACCTCGCGCGCGCTTGAAATGATCGCGCCGGTGCGATATCGCGCCGCATTGAATGAAAGCGCGATCGATACCGATAAGGACACGGTCGACAACGGCCAGCTTCCGACGTTCAACGCCTATTCGGCTTCGGGCGACGTGACGGCGCCGCTGGTGTACGCGAATTTCGGCTCGCCCGCCGATTATGACGCGCTTCGCACGCAAGGGATCGATCTTAAGGGAAAGATCGTCATCGCCAGATACGGCCGGCTCTGGCGGGGAACCAAGGTGCGGCTGGCCGCCGAAAATGGCGCCATCGGTTGCCTGCTTTACTCCGATCCGCGCGAGGACGGATATTTTCAGGACGACGTTTATCCCAAGGGTCCTATGCGGCCGGCGCAAGGAGTGCAGCGTGGCAGCGTGCTCGACATGGTGCTTTATCCCGGCGATCCGCTGACGCCAGGTTTTCCAGCGCTAAGCGACGCTGCGCGCCTGGATCGCGCCGGCGCGGCTTCGCTCCCGAAAATTCCCGTGCTGCCGCTGTCCTATGCCGATGCCAAGCCGCTGCTGGAGCAAATGGGCGGACCGGTCGCGCCGGAGCCGTGGCGCGGCGCCCTGCCCCTGACCTATCATCTGGGGCCCGGTCCGGCAACCGTGCACTTCAAAGTCGATTTCGACTGGACCAACAAGCCGGCGCGGGACGTCATCGCCACCATTCCCGGCTCGGTTTACAACGATCAATGGATCCTGATCGGCAATCATCACGACGCCTGGGCTTACGGCGCAACGGACCCGGTGAGCGGCGCCGCCGCTTTGCTTGAAACCGCGCGCGTGCTCTCTCAGCTTCGCAAACAGGGCTGGCAGCCCAAGCGGACCATCGTCATCGCGCTGTGGGATGCGGAAGAGTTCGGGCTTGTCGGCTCGACCGAATGGGTCGAAAAGCACGAAGAGGAGCTGGAGCGCAAAGCGGCGGTCTACATCAACTCCGATTCGAACGGCCGCGGCGGATTCGGCGCGGGCGGATCGGCTACTCTCGAAACCTTCGTGCGCGAAATTCTGCGGGAGATGCCCGATCCGTCGAGCGGCCGCCCGCTGCACGACTCGCGCGGCGACTTTCATTTAGGCGCGCTTGGCGCCGGTTCCGATTATGTCGCTTTCCTCGATCACGCCGGCATCGCCAGCCTGAATTTCGGATTCGGGAGCCCGGACTCGGGCGTTTATCATTCCAATTACGACACGCTCGACTGGTTTCGCCGCTTCTCCGACGGCGATATGATTTACGGCAAGGCTCTTTCGCAGTTGACCTCCACCGCGCTGGTCCGGCTGGCGGACGCGCCGGTGCTCCCCTTCGAGTTTCGCTCCCTCGCGCGCAACGTCGCGCGGTATCTGGATGAGATTCAGAGAAGCGCTCCTCCGCTCGATTTCCGCGAATTGCGAGCGCAACTGGCGCGATTGAACGCAGCCTCGCGCGCCTATGACGAGGAACTGATCGCGGCCCTGCGCCGTCCCACCGATCCGGATCGGCTGGCGCATTTAAACGGTCTGCTGGCGCACGCCGAAAACGCGCTGCTGCTGCCCGACGGATTGCCGCGGCGAGGCTGGTATCGCCATCCGATTTACGCACCCGGACGGTATACGGGATACACGGCGAAAACCCTGCCGGGAGTTCGCGAAGCGGTGGAAGCCCGCAATTGGGACGAAGCGAATCAGCAGGCCAGGCGCCTGGCCGGGGCGCTTCGCGAAATTTCGCAGCAGATCGAAGAAGCCGCGCGATCGCTTGCGCCCGATCGTTGACCCCGGCGTCTTATTGCGATCGCAGATATTGAAACATCTCCGCCAGCGCCTGCGCTCGATGACTCACCATCATCTTCTTTTCATCTGGCGCTTCACCAAACGTGCAACCGAACGGCTCATAAAAAAACAGCGGGTCGTATCCGAAGCCGTGCGAGCCTCTGGGAGCGTCGAGAATCCGACCGTTCACCACGCCGCGAAACGTCTTGATCACCTCGCCGCCACGCGCCAGCGCGATCACGCAGACAAATCGCGCCGACCGGTTGCGCGCCCCGGCCAGCCGCTCCAGCAGCAGCCGGTTATTGGCCTCATCGGTCGCGCGCGGACCCGCAAAGCGCGCCGAATGCACTCCCGGCGCGCCGCCCAGCGCGTCCACTTCGAGACCGGAATCGTCGGCGAACACCCAACCGTCCGCGAACCGCGCATAATACAGGGCCTTGATCCGGGCATTCTCTTCGAACGTCGCCCCATGCTCTTCCGGCGCGGCGGCTTCAACCGGTCGAATTTCGAAATCCGGCGCGGCCAACCGAAATTCCCGCAATTTCCCGCAATTCGACGTCCCGCAGAACACCGTCATTCGAATTGTTTCTGCATTTCGATCAAGGTCGCGATCCCGCCGCGGCCGAGCGCCAGCAGCGCCAGAAGCTGTTCGTCTCCAAACGACGTTTTTTCTCCCGTCGCCTGCAATTCGACGAATCTTCCTGATCCCGTCATCACGATATTCATGTCCACTTCGGCCTGCGAATCTTCCTGGTAGCACAAATCGAGCATCGGCGTGCCGCCGACCAGCCCGACGCTGGTGGCCGCCACGCAATCGGTCAGCGGCAATTTTTTCAGCGCGCCGAATTTCAGCATCTGCCGCAGCGCCGAGGATAACGCGAGGTAAGCTCCGGTGATCGCTGCCGTCCGCGTGCCGCCGTCGGCTTGAAGCACGTCGCAATCCAGAATCACGCTGCGCTCTCCCAGCGCCGTCAAATCCACCACCGATCGCAGCGCCCTGCCGATGAGCCGTTGAATCTCCATCGTGCGCCCCGACGCGCGACCTTTTGAAATCTCGCGCGGCGTGCGCGTCGCCGTGGCGCGCGGCAGCATGGAATATTCCGCCGTCACCCATCCTTTTCCCGATCCGCGCAAAAACGGCGGCACCGTATCCTCCACCGAGGCGGCGCAAAGCACCCTGGTATTTCCCACCTCGATCAGCACCGATCCCTCCGCCGTCATCAAATAATCCGGAGTAATTTTGACGGGCCGCATCTGCTCCGGCCGGCGTCCGTCAATTCGCATTTTTCGTCCTCACTTGGCCCCCGACTTCAGGATTTCGTAAAAAAGCAGAAACAACAGCGCGAAACCTAATAAAATCAAAACCGCACAGGGAATCAGTCCGCGCTTCGATGAGCTCTGGCCCGCTGGTTTCCGCGATCCGGCAGGCTTAAACTTGGCCATAGATCCTGTTCAAGAATCTAGATGTACCACAGCCGGGAGACTCGGCTCGCGCTTTAAATCGTATTTATTTGCTCCGCCGCCTGCTTTTTATCAATCACCCTGTTTCCGATCGGAAAAATTTTGAATCTCCCGGGCGCGTGTTATAATTCTAAACCGAAGAAGGAGGGAGAAAATGCGCAATCTCGGCCTAATCGCGCTGGCTTTCTCGCCCGCTCTTTTTGCCCAATCCATCGATGGCATCTGGCAGGCCACTGTCGATGTGAAGGGACTCGAAGTGCCCTTCCGGATCGAATTTCAGAACAGCGCGTCGGGGATTGAAGGTTCGTTGTTTAACGGCGATGAGCGCTTTATCTCCACCAGCGGCCAGTTTCAGAACGGATCGCTGATGCTTGCCTGGGATTACATGGCGGCGAAGCTGGAGGCGAAGCTCGTCGGAGGCGAGCTCAGCGGCACGTTTCTTCGGCCGAACAAGGTCGTCTACGCCTTCCATGCCACGCGCGGCGTGAAAACATCCGAGCCCTCCCCGGTTCCTTCGATCGGCGGCCTGTGGACGCTCGAAGGCGTTCACAGCGATAAAGGCGAGAGCGCCTGGCAGTTTATCGTGAGGCAAAACGGAGCGAGCGCCTCCGCCGCGATCCTTCGCATCGACGGAGATACCGGCACGCTCACCGGGTCCTACAAAAACGGCGAATTTGTTTTGAGCCATTTCTCCGGGATGCGCCCCGCGCTGGTCGAAGTGCGTCCCGCGACGGATGGAACGCTCAAAGTCATCCTGAATCATCGCCAGGAAATGACCGCCGTCCGGCCCGAGAAAGCCACCGTGAAGCCCGATGATCCGGCCAGACACACCGGCGTCAAGGATGCGTCGGAGCCGTTCCATTTCCGCTTCCCCGACCTGAACGGCAAGATGGTCAGCGACGCCGATCCGCGCTTTAAAGGCAAGGTCGTGCTGGTGAATATCACCGGAAGCTGGTGTCCGAACTGCCATGACGAGGCTCCGTTTCTGGCCGAGACGTACCGGAAATATCGCGCGCAGGGGCTGGAAATCGTCGCGCTGTCTTTCGAGGAAGCGGACCAACTGAAAGATCCCGTTCGCCTGCGCGCGTTTATCAGGCGCTACGGCATCGAGTACACGGTTTTACTGGCCGGCGATACCGACTCGGCAAAAGAAAAACTCGCGCAAGCGACGAATTGGGACGCATGGCCGACCACGTTTTTCCTGGGCCGCGATGGCCGCGTCCGCGCGGTGCACACCGGCTTCCCGAGCAAAGCTTCGGGCGAACTCTATACCAAGGCTACGGAGGAGTTCTCTGCCGAGGTGGAAAAGCTGCTCGCTGAAAACGTCCTGACGCTTCCCTAAAGCCGCTCGCAAACCGGAGCTAAAATGGACCCAGAGTGTCGTTTTCGCTACCTTCGCCGCTCGACCAGTTAGGCTCGCGCCGCTTTTCGTTCTACCCGCCGATTCTGGGCGTCGAGCACAACCAGTGGAGTTTCCGCCGCGCAGCCGCGAACGAAATTCTGGTGGTGAACACCCGCACCCTCGAAGAGCTTTCGATCCCGCGGCATTTCATCGGCGAAGTTTCGACCATCGGCGAGCCGGTGGTCATCGTCGGACTGCTGAAGGAGCTGGAACTCAACACCGGCATCGTCGTGCCGCACGTTCGACGCGTCATTGAAATGCCGCGCGCGGTGAATGATTCGCCGCGTCCCGCCGCGCGGCGCGAGCAGCCCGCCGAAATCGTGGGCATTCGCATCGAACCGGACCATTCCCCGCCCTGGCGCTCCCGCTGGCTGCTGGGAACCGTGGCGGCGGCGCTGGTCGCCTGCGTCGCGATCCTCAGTTTTTCGGCTCACGTGGAGCCGCCGTTGAACTCGCGCGATACGTACAATTCGGTGGTGGCGCGGCTCGGCCCGCCGGCTCGCGAGGAATCGCAGACCACCAACGGCAAGCAGTACCGGCGCCTTTCTTATCCGCGGCGCGGATTTACAGTGCTGCTGATCGACGGGCATTACGCCGGCGCCATCGATCCGGCCGGGCGCGTCATTCATGCGGTCCGGCGGTGAAAGCCGGGATCCTCGCCGGTGCTTTTAATCCGGTCACGAACGCCCATGTCGCGCTGGCCGATGCGGCGCGCCGCGCCGTCGATGAAGTCATCTGCGTGGTTCCGCGGCGTTACCCGCACAAGGAGTTTCACGGCGCCGCCATCGAACAACGCATCGAGATGCTGCGGCAGGCCGGCTGCGGCCGCGTGGAAGTAGTCCAGGGCGGATTGTTCATCGAGATCGCGCGGGAGCTGAAGCCGCGCCTCAGCGCGACGGAAATTTACTTCGTGTGCGGGCGTGACGCAGCCGAACGGATTTTAAACTGGGATTACGGCGAGCCTGGAGCGATCGCCCGCGTTTTAGACGAATTTCAGTTGCTGGTGGCGGCGCGGCAAGGCGAAATCCATCCTCCGCCGGATCACTCGCACCGCGTGCACGCCTTGAGGATCGGCGAAAACCTGGATCATGTCTCCTCTAGCGAAGTGCGGCGGCGGATCGCCTCGGGGGAGCCTTGGGAGCACCTGGTGCCCCGGCCGATCGTCGATCTGGTCCGGGAAATCTACTCGACGCCAAACCTATCTTGCCGCGAGTAAAGCCCGCAAGTGGCGGGCGCGCTCGGGCGAGCGAAGCTGGCGCAGCGCCTTCGCTTCGATTTGCCGGATTCGCTCGCGTGTAACGTCGAATTCCTGCCCGATTTCTTCGAGCGTGTGCTCGCGTTCGCAGCCGATGCCGAAGCGCAGGCGAATCACTTTCTCCTCTTTCGGAGAAAGCGTCTTCAGAATATTGGCCGTCTCGTCGCGGACGTTGGTGTCGATGACGGCGTCCACGGGCGAGCCGACCCAGCGGTCTTCAATCAGATCGCCGAGAGCCGATTCGCCGTCGCGGCCCACCGGCGTTTCGAGCGAAACAGGATCGCGCGAAATTGTTTTCAGCTTCTGGACCTTTTCGACCGGAATATCCATCCGCCGCGAGATCTCATCGTTGGTCGGCGCGCGGCCGAGCTCTTTTTCAAGCTCGCGCGTGGCGCGCAGGAACTTATTCATCGATTCGTTCATGTGCACCGGGATGCGAATGGTGCGCGATTGATCGGCAATGGCGCGCGTGATCGCCTGCCGGATCCACCAGGTCGCGTAAGTCGAGAATTTGTAGCCGCGGCGGTACTCAAATTTATCGGCGGCGCGCATCAGCCCGATGTTGCCTTCTTGAATTAAATCAAGAAGATGCAAACCGCGATTCACGTATTTCTTGGCGACAGAGACCACTAGCCGGAGGTTGGCTTCAACCAGATCCTTTTTCGCGCGCTCGGCTTCAATTTCGCCGTGGCGAATGACCGCCAGAGTGTGGCGCAATTCGGGAAGACTCGCGCCGGCCAGTTGCTCCCTTTTGCGGATTTCCCGCTTGAGCTCGCGGCATTTGGCTTCCGCAGTTTGATTTTTTTTGCCTTCGAGACGGCGCAGGTCCTGCTCCAGGTGCGACATCTCTTCGACCACCCGCTCGATCTCTTTCGAGAACTGCTTCCATTGCGATAAGTAGAACGGAATCTTGCGAATGGCCTGCGCAACCTGAACTCTTGCCCGAGCCAGACGGCCCATCCATTTTCGCCGCAGCTTTTTGTTGTTCAGCGGCGCCGCCGCGAGCTTTTCGCTCACCTGAAGCAATTTCTTGTGAAGATTGATGATCTCGCCCAGGTTCTCTTTAACTTCGGCACGGCGCTTGTTGTAAGCCGCGCTTTCCTCTTCGAGATCGCCCAGATCAACGAAGGCGTCCAGTTCCTCGGTTTCCGTGCGGATCGCATCCGCGATTTCCACGGCGCGCAACTGGACCAGCGCGGAGCGGCTGATCGCCTTTTGCATCCGCAGCTTACCGCGCTCCATGCGGCGCGCAAGGTTCACTTCGCCTTCCCGCGTCAGCAGCGGAACGGCGCCCATCTCGCGCAGGTAAACGCGTACGGGATCGTCGGTGTAGATCGACTCTTCGGCAGGGTGAGCGGCGGCAAAATCTTCATCGTGAACTTCTTCAGGGTGAAAAAAGGCCCCCTCTTCATCAAAGGGAATCCCCAGGGGTTCGTGACCTTCGCCTAAAAATTGATCCTCAAAATGATCCACTGCTGTTCACCTCCCCCGCCGCCCGCGCGCGCAGGGTGTCAGTCTCTTCGTACTGTTGAAGTTCAATCTCTTCGTTCCCAGTGACTTAGCCGAGGATCCCTGAAACACACCGCGTCCTACTCCAGCCAGAGCCGGGACTGGCACCCAGTATATCAGTGTTCGGCCGTTCTGTTAAGTCCCTATTTCAAGGGATGTTTACCAGGGACAAGGGTTACACGATTTCAGACTGAAGTTTGCCTTCGCCATTCGGCTCACTTCAGGACCGTTTGTGCAGCAGGTCCTTCAATTCCGTCAAAAATGCCTCGACATCCTGGAAATCCCGGTAAACCGATGCAAATCGGACATAGGCAACCTTGTCCAGCGCTCGCAGCCGGTCCATCAGCAGCTCCCCGATGGCCGTTGTCGAAATCTCGCGTTCCGCGCTATCCGCCACAATCGATTCCACTTCATCCACCACTTCGGCCAGCTTCGACATCGCCACCGGGCGTTTCTGGCAGGCGCGAAGAAGACCTTCGAGGATCTTCTGGCGATCGAATTTCTCGCGCCGGCCATCGCGCTTGACGACCATGTAGGGGATCTCATCGCTGCGTTCGTAAGTGGTGAAGCGGCGCTCGCATTTCAGGCACTCGCGGCGGCGGCGGATGACGTCGCCTTCTTTGCTTTCGCGCGAATCGATCACGCGATCTTCTTTATGCCCGCAGAAAGGACACGTCATTTCCGGACGTCCTTCAAACGGCCGCTACGTGTTGTGTTCATCTGCTTCCAAGTGCCTCAAATTGCGAAACTTGATCCCTTCATGAAAGGCGAACGCCAAGCCCAGCGGAACAATGGACACGAAAGAGATGAGCCATAAAACCAGGGCGATGCCGCCGGCGACCGAAATCCCCAGCCCGAAAAATTCCGTCAGTACCAGCATGGCTGCGATCTGCATCCCGCCGCCCACGCCGGGAATTTGCACTGCGCTGCCGAAGGCGACGAAGCCAAGCAGGATCACGTCGTCAGTGATCCCGAATTTCGCGGTTGCGGGAAATCCTTTGAAAAAACAATAGAAAGCGGCGGCGATGACCAGCCATTCGAGCACCGTATAGGCAATCAGCAAAAGGGTAAAAGCGGCGCTGCGCGTCGATTCCATACCTTCTTCGAAGGATTCGAGAACCTTGTGAATTCGCGCGACAATCCGCTCCGGCAGGAACGACAGACCTTCCACCAAGCGCTGGCGGACGCGCCCGCGAAACTGCCGCAAGCCGATCAGCACAGCCAGGCAAGCGGCGCCGGTCAAGCCGGCGGTATAGCCGCCGAGTTCGAGCACGACCCGGAATTTCGGCCCCGGCTGAATGGCGCTCGATGAGACCTGCGTCAGGGCGATCCCGAAAATCAGCAGAACCATCAGCAGATCGAGGATGCGCTCCACGATCCAGGCGGCAATCTGGCTGGAAAATGTGACGTTTTCGTTCTTGGCGATGAGGTAGGGGCGGACCGGCTCGCCCGCGCGGCCGAACAGCACCACGGCGGTAAATCCGATCGCGGTGGCGCTGAAAATCCGGCGGAAGGAAGCGTCGCGGCGCAGCGGGCGGATCATCACCTCCCAGCGCAGCACCCGGCCGGCGTAGGAGCCGAGAATCAGCGCAACCGAGAGCGCCAGCCAGGACCAATCGACGTGACGGAGGGCGGCGGTGAACTCGTTCCAGTCGAACCCGGAGTGACGCCAGCGAAAGGCGGCGAAGGCGATGCCCGCCAGCACCACCGCCGCGCCGAGAACAATCCCCCATTTTTTCCGATTCAAGCGTTTACCGCCGGCATTTTTCCGCCGTTCACCGGTCTGACTGGCCCTCCGGCATAGCCCACCGCTAGAATGTAAAACGAACTTCTCATGTCAGTTCTTCGTTATTATTATCGAGGCGTAATAATACGGGAGCAGGGACTGGCATGGGAGCCACGGCTACAGTTGGACAGATTAGCACGACGGGTCACCTTACGGCAGCGCCGTGGGCGCGCGATTGGGGACAATTCTTGGACGCCGATATAGAGCTAGTCGGGCGCTGCCTCGCCGGCGACGAGGGCGCCTGGGAGGATCTGGTGAAGGTCCATAGCCGTCGTGTGTACGCGATCTGCTTTCGTTTTACGGGAACGGATCAGGAGGCGCAGGATTTAACCCAGGATGTGTTTTTGCGCGTTTTCCGGTCGCTAAAGACGTTTCGCGCGGGCGAGGGGACGTTCGCGGTCTGGCTCGGAAGGCTGACGCGCAATTTGCTGATCGATCACTACCGGCGGACCAAACTCGACCGGGCGACGGATTCGATTGAAGAACAGCTCCCGCAGCTCGAGGAAAAGACCGCGATGATCTCGCGGACCGAAGGAATGCTCGCCGGGCGCGAGGCCAGCGAAATGTTGCAGGCGGCTCTGCAAAAATTATCGCCGGAGCTGCGGGAAACCGTGATTTTGCGCGATCTGGAGGAACTCGACTATAAGGAAATCGCGCAGATTCTGAATGTGCCCGAAGGCACGGTGAAATCGAGGCTGAATCGCGGCCGGGCCGAGCTCGCCCGGCTGTTGCGGCAGCGAAGGGTGGCGGTATGAGGAAGAAGGGGCCGGTGGTCAGTCGCCCCTGGCACTAGCTTATGACCTGCTCCGATCTGGAACTTCTGCTTGCCGAATACGTGGATGGAACCATCCACGGGGAGCAGAAGTCCGCGATCGAGCAGCATCTGGCGGAATGCGCCGAATGCGCGGCGCTGGCCAGGGACGCGGCGGCGGCGGTGGCGTTCATCTCCCGCGCGGCCGAGGTACAAGCGCCTCCGGAGCTGGTCACCCGGCTGATTTTTGAAGTGACCAACGGCCCCAGCCGCGCGGCGGTGAAGCCTTCACTGGTACGGCGAATCTTCGGTGCGCTGCTGGGGAGCTGGGGCGAGCGCCTGCTTCAGCCAAAATTTACGATGAGCATCGCCATGACGATTCTTTCCTTCGCGATGCTGGGACGATTTTCGGGAATTGAAGTGCGGCAATTGAGATTGTCCGATCTGGATCCGGTAAAGGTGTGGACGGCGGTGGAGGATCGGATGCAGCGGACCTGGGAGCGGACGGTGAAATACTACGAAAACCTGCGCGTCGTCTACGAAATTCAGACGCAATTGAAGGAATGGACGGATCAATCCGACGACGCCAGGCAAAAGGCGGCGGATTCGAAATGAGCGCGACTCCAAATGTCATCGGCTACTGCCGCGCCTGCGGCAAAGCGCTGGATGAATCGACGGCGCGGCAGGCGCATGGAACCATTTACTGCGCCGAGCACGTGCCGGCCGCGCAGCCGCCCTCCCAGCTGGGGGCCGCTGCAAGCGTAAGTGAGCCGTCGCCTTACACCGCGAAAACGCCGCCGCCGATTCCGCATCCGGAAGTTTCCCCGGGCATCGCCTTTATCCTCGGCTTCATTCCCGGCGTCGGAGCAATTTACAACGGGCAATATGCCAAGGGCCTGATCCACGTGATCATTATCGGCCTGATAATCAGCATCATCAGCAACGACGCGGCGGGCGGCATGGAGCCGCTGATGGGACTGCTGCTGGCCGGCTTCTGGTTCTACATGGCGTTCGAGGCGTATCACACCGCGAAGAAGCGGCAGCTCGGCCAGCCGGTGGACGAATTTTCGAGCATTATTCCGGCGCGTGGGCGCGCGGCCGCGTTCCCGGTGGCGCCGGTGATGCTGATCGCGCTCGGCGTGATTTTTTTGCTGAATAATCTCGATCTGTTAGACATGCACCGCTTATTGCGGTACTGGCCCGTGGCGCTGATCGCGTTGGGGGCTTACATGCTGTACGCGCGGATGTCGGGCGCCGGCGACTAGGCTGGGGGATTGGGGACTGGGTTTGTGCAACCTGAGCGGCTAACCATGACGGGTAATTTTATTTGCGCCATCCGCGGGCCGGTGATGTTGATCCTGCTCGGGATTCTTATGGCGATCGACCAGATGGGATCCTACAGCTTCGGGCGAACCTGGCCCGCGCTGCTGATTGTGTTCGGAATTTTCAAGCTGGCCGAACGGTCCGGGAGGCCGGCGGCATGAGACGCTCCTCGATTGTCGCTCCCCTGATTTTGATCGCCATCGGCGCGCTATTCCTGGCGCGCAATCTTTATCCGGAGCTGCCGGTTCTCGATTACATCGCGCGCTACTGGCCCTTCGTGCTAATCGCCTGGGGTGCGCTGCGGCTGGGCGAAATCGTATTCTGGGCCGCCAGCGAGCGGCCCATGCCGCGCTTCGGCGTATCGCCCGGGGAATGGGTGCTGGTGATTTTTCTGTGCATCTTCGGATCGAGCCTGCACGCCGTGCGCGGATTTTCCTCGTGGTGGCCGCGCAGCCGGGTGATGATCGGCGGCCTCGATATGTTCGGCGAAAATTACGAATTTCCGCTAAGCGGGGAAAAAGCCTCAGGCAGCGCTCCGCGCGTGGTGATCGAGAATTTTCGCGGCAATGCGCGGATCAGCGCGGGCGACGCCAACGAAGTGAAGGTGACCGGGCATCGCACCATCCGCAGCCTGGATCAGAGCGCGGCGGACAACGCCAATGCGCAGGCCCCGCTGGAGCTCACCGGCGACGCCAACGAAATTCATATCCGCAATAACCAGGATCGCGTAAGCAACGGCCGCGTGCGGCTGACGGCGGATATGGAAATTACGGTTCCCAAGGGCGCCAGCATTGAAGCGCACGGCATTTACGGCGATTTCGATATCAACGGCGTGAACGGCAGCGTGGATATCATCTCCGACAACGCGGGCGTACGGCTTCAGGATATCGGCGGCGATACGCGCATCGATTTGCGGCGCAGCGACGTGGTGCGCGCCAGCAACGTCAAGGGCCCCTTCGAGCTGAAAGGCCGCGGCGGCGACGTCGATCTTCAGGACATGCAGGGACCGGTGACCATCAACGGCGCTTATTCCGGCGTGCTGGAGTTTCGTAATCTGGCCAAGCCGCTACATTTTCAGGGCGAAAATACCACGCTTGGCGTGGAGCGGTTGCCGGGAGATGTGCGGATGGCGCTGGGCGATATGACCGGATCGAACCTAGTGGGCCCGATCACGCTTTCGACCCGCTCGCGCGATGTGCAGTTGAGCGATTTTACGAATTCGGTCGACATCAATGTGGATCGCGGCGACATCACGCTGCGGCCCGGCGTGCTGCCGCTGGCGCGCATCGAGGCGCAGACGCGCAGCGGCAATATCGACCTGGCGCTGCCGCCGAACGCGAAATTCGATCTGTCGGCGACCACTTCGCATGGCGAGGTCAACAACGATTTCGGCGCGCCGCTGCGTAATGAAGAGCAGGGCCGCGGCGCGGCGCTGCGCGGATCAAACGGCGGCCCCACTGTGACGCTGCACAGCGATCATGGCGACGTGACGGTCCGAAAGGCGACAGCGGAGGAGAAGCCGGCGAAGGAAGACACTAAGTCGCTCAAAAAGATCGAGCAGTAAGGCCCGGTCATCGACGCCGCTCAGCCCGGCGGCCTACGGAACTCTGGTCAATAAATCGTCGGCCAGCGTGGCGGCGCGACGGGCGAGCAGATCCGCTCCGGCAAGGTCGTGCGCGTTGCGCGCTTCCTCGGCCTGCTTCTGAAACGCGGCGATTCGATTGGCGGCTTCGGCCTGGTCGGAATTGAGCCGCTTTCCGGATAAAATCGCCAGCGCGCGCCGCACTCGATCCAGGCTTTCGTCGATATTGCGGTTGTATTCTCGCTCCTGCTCCGGAGTAAAAAGCTGGACCAGTTTCGGCGGCGACGGACTTTGATCGGGCGTAGGCGCAGCGGCCGGTTTGGGCGGCGGCGCCACCACGGCTTTTTTCTGCTGCGGCTTGGGCGCGGGCGGCGGAGCAAGCTCCGGAATTGAAGCGGCCACCGTCGGCAGGTTGGCCTCGGCATCGGCGGCGATTTGCGGCGGCGGCGGCGGCAGCAGCGGCGGAGCCGAGGGCGGAAGCGGAGGCTGCGCGCGCGCCGGCGGCGGCGTGAAAACCATCGGCGTGTGCCGGAAAAAGCAGGAACTCGAAAATGCCGATAATCCCACCAGAAAAGCGATCCCGGGCGTCTTTGGCTTCCGATTATGCATGGCCGACTAAAGCGGGGAACTGAAGCCGGAACGTCGTTCCCCGGCCGTTTTCGCTGGTGAAATCGATAGTACCATTATGCAACTGCACCGCCCGGTAGGTCATCGCCAGTCCGATGCCGGAACCTTTCGGTTTGGTGGTGAAGTAAAGCTGAAAAACCTTGTTGCGCAGCTCCGGCGGGATGCCGGGGCCGTCGTCGGCGACCTCCAAGGTTACGATATCGTCCTGGCGTCCGGCGCGAAGATGGAGATGGCCGCCTTCCTTCATCGCGTCGAGCGCGTTGGTGACCAGATTCAGGATGGCCTGCTTCAGCAGATCGGCGTCGCCGCGGATGAGGGCCGGCACGGTGGGCGCGTCAAACACCAGATCGATTTTCGCCAGGCGCGCCTGCGGCTTCATCAGGTCGGAAACTTCCCTGGCCAGAGCGGCCAGGTCCACCTCTTCCAGGCGCACATCGACGGGACGCGAAAAGTCGAGGAAGGTTTTGACCACGCGATCCAGACGCCGGACCTCTTTCGAGAGAACGTCGATTTCGGCGTTCAGCTCGTCCTCCGGCCCGCCGAGCCGGGCGCGCAGCAGATCCAGATGCAGCGAAATGGCGTTCAGCGGATTCTTGATCTCATGCGCGACGCTTCCCGTGATGCGGCTGATCGCGGTCAGCCGCGAAGCGACGTCGAGATGCGATTCCATGCGCTCTAAAAGCTGATCGAGATTGTGCTGCATCTCGCTCGCTTCCTTGCGCGCCCCGCGAAACTGCTCGCCCAGAACATTCAGTTTGCTTTCGACCGCCGCGAATTCCTTGGCCATTCCCTCCGATTTTTCGGGCCGGCCGAATTTGCCCTGCACCATGCGGTCGATCATCTGTTCCAGGCGGCGCACCGGGCGCAGCAGCCAGTTTGTGGCGACCGCGGTGAGGATCAGCGAAGCGATCAAGGCGGCGATCGAGACGTAGGCCACCGTCCGCACTTCCGGCAGCAGAATATTGCTCAGCAGCACGGTGGAGGTGACCACCTGGACCGTGAACAGTTCCTGGCCATTGAGCCCCAGCGGCACGGTCACCTGGTAATCCGGCTTCCTGCCGAACAGATCCGAAAGGCGGCGATTGAGCGGCAGCGAGTTCCAGACTTGCAGCGCCGGCAGGCGGTCCATCATCTGCCCGACGCGCGAATCGACCGAGGAGGCCAGAATTTCTCCGGTGCGTCCGGCGACGTTGATTTCGACGACGCCTTGCGAGGTCGCCAGCATTTTAAGCATCTTCGCGATATTGGCGTCGGAGGTGACGATCTGGTTCCACAGCGCGATGGTTTCCTCCAGATCCGAGGGCGTGGCGTATTCCGAGGAAACTTCGTTCACCTGCTCGATAACGTAGCTTTTTACCTGCTGGCTGACCAGCTCGCTGCGCTGCAAGGCGTCTTCGGAAAGCGAGTTGATCAGCGTATCGAGATGCAGCACCGAAAGCGCCGCCGCGACGAGCGTCACCAGCACGACGATGACGAGAACGAGGCGGACACGCAGGGACATCTTTGCGGAGCGCGATCAGGATTCAGAACTCACAAGACAGAATAACACCGGGTTATCCCACGGTCGCGCCTTGCGCGCCATATTCCTTGAGTTTGTTGAACAGCGTTTTCTGGCTGATGCCGAGAATCTCGGCGGCGCGGGTTTTATTGTGCTTGGTGTGTTCGAGGGTCAACTCGATCAGCGCGCGCTCAGCTTGCTCAATGGTATAGCCGACCGGGACCCGCAGTTCGCCGCCTTCCGGCGCCAGCGCGGGCGCGGGAATCGGAGCGCCGCCGAAGCCGGGCGGCAGATACGAGGGAAGAATGGTTCCTTCGCCGGCGAGAATCACCGCGCGCTCCAGGACGTTTCGCAACTCACGCACATTGCCCGGCCAGTTGTATGCCCGGAAACGATCGAGCACCTCGCCTGAAACGTCGGTGACCTTGGTGGAGTGCTTGCGATTCAAATCCTGCAACAGGGCCTGGGTCAGCACCGGCAGGTCGTCTTTGCGATCGCGCAGCGGCGGCAGCGGGATCGGGAAGACGTTCAGGCGATAATACAGATCCTCGCGAAATTTTCCCTCACGGATGGCGTTGTCCAGCGGCGAATTGGTGGCCGCAATCACGCGCACGTCGAGCTGCAGCTCGCTCTTTCCGCCCAGGCGGCGGACGCGCCCGTCCTCGAGCACGCGTAACAGTTTCGCCTGCGTGTTGACCGGCATGTCGCCGATCTCATCGAGCAAAACGGTACCGTTTTGCGCCAATTCGAAGCATCCGGCGCGGCGCTCCACGGCTCCGGTGAACGCGCCCTTTTCGTGCCCGAACAGTTCGCTTTCCATCAGCGTATCGGGCATGGCCGCGCAGTTGATCGCGACGAATGGACCGGCGCGGCGCGGGCTCAGCGCGTGAATGGCGCGCGCGGCGAGCTCTTTTCCGGTGCCGCTTTCCCCGGTGATCAGCACCGCCGCCCTGCTGGGCGCCACCTGCTGGATCAGCGCGAACACTTCCTGCATCCGCGGCGAAGTGCCGGCCATATCGCCCAGCAGCCCTTGATAACTCAACTGCCGTTCGAGCCGCTCGGCGTGCTCGGCCAGACGGCCCTGATTGGCCGCGCGTTCCAGCAGCAGCCGCAGCGCCTGCGATTGCACCGGCTTTTCCAGGAACCAGAACGCGCCCAGATCGTGGATGGTGGCGATGGAGGTTTCGAGGTTGCCGAAGGCGGTCTGCACGATCACCGGCGGTCCCCCGCCCTGGGCTTTCAACCGCCGGAGCAATTCGTTGCCGTCCATGCGCGGCATCATCAGATCGGTGACGATGACGTGCGCGCCGAAGGTCGCCAGTTTTTCCAGCGCCTCCTGGCCGTCGCAGGCGGTTTCGACGGCGTATCCCCACAAGGCAATCATGCTCGCCAGCGCCGTGCGCTGCGACTCTTCGTCATCGACCACCAGGACCCTGGTCACGGAGCGTTCGCTTTCCATCTATTTATTATTGTGACAGGCAATCGCACCGCCATGCTAGAATTTTGGGGCGATGCAACTGCGGCCATCGTTGAAGTTTGTCAAATTAAGTTACTTGCTTTGCATCTTGCTGGCGATCGTCATCGGCGTATTTCTGGCGGCTGAGAAAGACAACCAGCAGGTTCAGGACTGGGGCAAGTGGACCTTTATCCTGCCCGCTATTCTCGCATTATTTACGATGATTCGCCACATGCGCAACCGGATGGTGCGGATCACGGTATCCGATGACCGGGTGCGCGAGGAAGTCGGGTTTCTTTCGAAATCGACGCGCACCATCGAACTCGATAAGATCCAGGAAGTGAATGTGCGGCGAACCATGTGGCAGCGCCTGTGGGGCGTGGGCGATCTGTCGATGGAAACGGCGGGGCGCTCCAGCCAGCTCGCCATTCACTCCATCGATCACCCGCAGCAGGCGGCGGATCGAATCCTTGAAGCGGCGCGCGCGCTGAGGAGCCGTCCGGACACGGGAACGCACCCCGGCGTGTAGCGCGCGAACATGCCTACGATGGATCAGGCTTCCGCGGCCGCTCAAGGAGTCCTTCCGTTTTGACCGCCACTCTCATTTTCCTGGGGACCTACCTGGTCCTGGCGGTGGGGCGGATTCCCGGCCTTCGCGTCGACCGCACCGGCGCCGCGATCATCGGCGCGAGCCTGATGGTCGCCGCCAACGTGCTCACCTTGGGCGAAGCTTATCGGGCCATAGATATGAATACCATCGTGCTGCTGTTCGGCATGATGATCGTGGTCGCGCATCTGCGCCTTTCCGGATTTTTCGCCGTGGTGAGCGAATGGGTGGTGGCGCACGCCCGTCATCCTTTGGCCATGCTCGCCGCGGTGGCGGTTGTGGCAGGGGTGCTATCGGCGTTTTTCGTGAACGACACGGTCTGCCTGGTGCTGGCTCCGCTGGTGGCGGAAACGACCTCGGCGCTGCGCCGGAATCCGATGCCTTATCTGCTCGCGGTGGCGATGGCGTCGAATCTGGGCAGCGTGGCGACGCTGACCGGCAACCCGCAAAACATGCTGATCGGCAGCTTTTCCTCGATCCCATATACGAGCTTTGCGCGATCGCTCGCGCCCGTCGCCGCGCTGGGAATCGCGGTGTGTATCGCGATTCTGGCGGCTCTCTACCGGCGCGAATTTCACGGCGGAAGCGTGACCCGCCTGGCGCCGCGCGCAACGCCCGTGGATCGCGTGCTGCTCGCGAAATCGCTGATAATCTCCGGCGCGATGGTGGTGTTCTTTTTTCTCGGCTGGCCCATCGCCGAAGTGGCCATCGCCGGCGGCGCGGTGCTGCTGCTGATCTCGCGCAACGTGCATCCGGAGGACGTTTACAAGCAGGTGGACTGGGCGCTGCTGGTGATGTTCGCGGGATTGTTTATCGTCGTGGCCGGAGCGGAGAAAAGCCGCCTGGAACAGAATCTCGTGGCGGTGGCCGAGCGGTCCGGGCTGGATAACGGCGCCGTGTTCACCGCCTCGGCGGCGGTGCTGTCGAATCTTGTCAGCAATGTTCCGGCGGTTTTGGTTTTTAAGCCGTTGATCGCGCACTTATCGAACCCTGCGCTCGCCTGGCTTCGCTTGGCGATGGCGTCGACGCTCGCCGGCAACCTGACGATTTTAGGCTCGGTCGCAAATCTGATTGTGGTGGAGAAATCGCGCCCGGTGGTGGCGATCGGATTCTGGGAATATTTCCGCGCGGGATTACCAGTAACGCTGATCACATTGGCAATCGGCGTATGGCTGCTCTCATAATTTGCCCGGGCATGAAACCCATGCTCTTCGGCTGCCTATAGCGGCTATGCTTCGGCGCTTTCTGCTTCCGCCAGTTCCCGCTCCCATTGCAGCTTGCCTTGATATTCCTGCCACAGCGTGGTGAAGCCGGCCCAATAATAGCCGCCGACGAACAGCAGCAAAAACGGGATCGCCAGAAAATTGTAGGATTCGATGGCGAACACGACCATCCACAGAAAAAAAGATCCGACGCCGATTTCGGCGTAGGGCAGCCAGCCGCTGCGGCGGCGATACTTGATTTTTTCGAGCCGAACCTTGCGGTCCCCACCGATCGCGTATTTGGGCGTGCGCGCGAATCCGGTCTGATAGCCGATGAGCGCCTCAAATACCGCTCGCGAGTTGATGATAGTCAGAGCCACGCCGGCCGCCATTAACGCCGGGAGAAATAAAAACGCCCGCTTCCACGTTTTCGGAAAAAGCTCGCGATGCGCGATCACGTAAAACGCCGAGATAGACCAGAAGGACGCGGCAATCAGCGGCAGATCGATCACCAGCATCTGGAACCAGCCCATATAAAATCGTACGATCATCACCGGCAGCATCAGCGCCGTCACCACAATCATCAGGGGATAGGAAATATTGGGCGTCAGATGGAAAAACGCTTCGAGCTTCACCCGCAAGGGGACGTTGGCGCGCAAAATCGAGGGCAGCAGCTTTTTTGCGACCTGCGTGAGTCCTTTGGCCCAGCGCGATTGCTGCACTTGAAAACCGTAGGTCTCCACCGGCAGCTCGGACGGGCACTCGACCGTCGGGACGTAAACGAACTTCCATCCCTTCAACTGAGCGCGGTAGCTCAGGTCCGAATCCTCGGTAAGCGTGTCGTGCTGCCATCCGCCGGCGTCTTCGATCATCGACCGGCGCAGGATTCCCGCCGTTCCGTTGAAGTTGAAAAACAGACCTCCGCCGCAGCGCGCAACGTGCTCTAAAACGAAATGCCCGTCGAGCAGCATGGCCTGCACTTCCGTGAGCACATTGTAATGGCGGTTCAAATACGTCCACCGCGTCTGCACCATCCCGACCTTCGGATCGGCGAAAAAGTGAACGGTGCGCTGTAAAAAGTCAGCGGGCGGCACGAAATCCGCGTCGAAAATCGCCACAATCTCGCCGGTTGCGGTTTTCAATCCATTCTGGAGCGCGCCGGCTTTATAGCCCTGGCGATTGGAGCGATGAATGTACTCGATCGGCAATCCGGCGGCCTGATAGCCGGCGACCAGGCGCTCGGTGAACGGGTGGGTATCGTCGGTGGAATCATCGAGCACCTGGATCTGTAACAACTCCCGCGGATAATCGATCTTCGCGGTTTCTTCGAGGAGGCGCTCGACCACGTAACGTTCGTTATAGACGGGGAGCTGAATGGTGACGCGCGGGAGCTGCGCGAACCGGCTGGGCGGCTCCTCAACAATGTTGCGGCGGTGCTTCCAATAGCCGCGGATCATTTCATAACGGTGCAAGCCGTAGCAGGAAAGCACGATCAGGACCGCGAAATACGGCGCCATGATCGCGTAATCGAAAAAGACCAGGTGATGAATGCCCGCAAAAGGATTGTTCAGGAAAGACTGCACCAGGCGATTCATCGCCGAGGACGCATTCGAGGCCAGCAGCATGGCCGGAGAAAAGTAAAACATGTCGGTCACGGGCGTTCGAGCGGAGGTGAAGCAACCGCGGTACTGCTCCTCGTATTCTACTGGATTACGGCGCGCCGCACGGGCATCGGGGACGCGTTACGCGCGGCTGCCGCAATGTTATCGCAATGTTATAATAGTCGGTTTCCGCGCGCGGGGGCGCGACGAATGAAATTTTTTCTCGATACGGCGAACCTGGAAGAGCTGAAATCCGGCGCTCGCTGGGGCATTATCGACGGCGTCACCACCAATCCCAGCCTGATCGCGAAGGAAGGCGTTGCGCTGGAAGAGCAGATCCGCCGCATCTGCGAGATCATCGACGGCGACATCAGCGCGGAAGTGGTTGCCGTCAAAGCGGATGAGATGCTGGAGCAGGGGCGGCGGCTGGCCCGGATTCATAAAAACGTGGTGGTGAAGGTCCCGCTGACGCGCGACGGCATTCGCGCCTGCTCGATTTTGAGCCAGGAAGGCATTCGCGTGAATGTCACGTTATGCTTCTCGGCGGGGCAGGCGTTGCTCGCCGCCAAAGCCGGCGCGTATTTCGTGAGCCCGTTCGTTGGCCGCCTGGACGATATCGGCGCGAATGGAATGGACCTGATCCGGGAGATCGTGCAGATCTACCGCAACTACGGCTTCAACACTCAGGTGCTGGCGGCGTCGCTTCGCAACACCACGCACGTGATCGAAGCGGCCAAGGCCGGCGCGCACGTGGGCACGCTGCCGTATAAAGTTGTCGACGCGCTGTTTGATCATCCGCTGACGGATAAGGGCCTGGATCAGTTCATGAAAGATTACGCCCGCGCTTTTCAAACCACGAGCGCGGCGATTTAGCAAGTCGTCAGCGGCGGAACATCGCCGCCGCCAGCACAATCCAGGCGGCGAGAAACGCGAGTCCACCGAAGGGCGTGACGGCGCCCAGCGATCGGACACCGGTGATCGCCAGCAGGTAGAGGCTGCCCGAAAATAGCACGATTCCCGCCAGAAGCAGCCACGAAACCCAGCTCAACGCGGTCTGCCGCGGCAGCGTCGAAACGATGAGCAGGCCGAGCGCGTGAAAAAAGTGATACATCACCGCGCGCTCATAGACGGTCATTGAATAATCGTCAATTTTTCCGCGCAGCCCGTGCGCGCCAAACGCCCCGATTGCAACCGCCAAGGCGAGGAGGATGGCCGCGACGCCCGTCCAATTCATTCAATCGTATAGTAACAATATGGTTCGAACCGCCGTTTGCCTTGTTTCAATTTGCGCCGCCGCCTATGCCGCCGATTGCGGCGCGCTGGCGAAAATTTCCTTCCCGCACACCAGCATCAGGAGCGCGGAAACGGTAGCCGCCGGATCGTTCAAACAACCGAATGGCCGCGCGATGGCCAATCTGCCGGCGTTTTGCCGTGTTGCCGGAACGCTTACGCCGTCGGCGGACTCCGAGATTCAGTTTGAAGTCTGGCTGCCCTCATCGGGCTGGAACGGGAAATTCTACGGAGTCGGCAATGGCGGATTCGCGGGATCGATCGACTACGCCGGTCTCGGGGCGGCGGTGAGCCGCGGCTACGCGGTGGCGGCTACCGATACCGGCCATGCAGGATCGCAAATCGACGCCAAATGGGCGTTGAATCATCCCGAAAAGATCACCGACTTCGGATATCGCGCAATCCATGAAACGGCGGAAACCGGGAAAGCGATGGTCAAGGCCTATTACGGCGATCCGGCGCGGCGCGCGTATTTCAATTCATGCTCGAACGGCGGGCGGCAAGCGCTGATGGAGGCGCAACGGTTTCCCGGCGATTACGACGGCATCGTCGCCGGAGCGCCCGCCAACGATTGGACGCACCTGCTGGTCACCGCGCTGTGGGACGTCAACGCCATGGATGGGGACGCCTACATTTCCGCCAAGAAAATTCCCGCGATCGAAAAAGCGGTGCTGGCGGCCTGCGACGCGCTCGACGGGTTGAAGGACGGCGTGATCGACGATCCGCGGCGCTGCCACTTTCAGCCGTCAACCCTGCTCTGCCAAGGCGCGGAGAACGATTCCTGCCTGACCAAAGCGCAAGCCGGCGCGCTCGAAAAAATTTATTCGGGTCCGAAGAACGCGAAAGGCCAGCAGGTATTTCCGGGATTTTCGCCGGGCGGCGAAGGCGAATTCGAGGGCTGGGCCGCATGGGTTTCCGGAGCGCGGCCGGGAACCAGCTTGCAGTACCTGTTCGGCATGGGATTTTTTCAGGACATGCTGTTTAACGACCCGGCCTGGGACTATCACAAGTTCGATGTCGATCACGATATGAAGCTCGCCGACGATTCGCTTGGGCCGGTGCTGAATGCGACCGATCCGGATTTGAAAAAATTCAAGGATCGCGGCGGAAAGCTGATTGTTTATCACGGCTGGTCCGACGCGGCGATCCCGCCGGTCAATTCGATTCACTACTACCAAAGCGTCGTCTCGAAAATGGGCGCGAAAAACGCCGCGGCGTTCGTCCGGTTGTTCATGGTTCCGGGCATGCAGCACTGCGGCGGCGGCCCGGGACCGGATGATTTCGGCCAGGAAGTCGCGGCGGCCGGCGATCCGAATCGCGACCTCGGCCCGGCGCTCGAACGATGGGTGGAACAGGGAACCGCACCGGATCGATTGATCGCGACGAAATACAAGGGCGCGGGTCCGGCGAGCGGCGTGGCGCGCACGCGCCCTTTGTGCGCTTATCCGCGGGTGGCGAAGTGGAACGGCTCCGGCAGCCCGGATGACGCGGCGAATTTCACCTGCGTGGATCCGCTACGCTGACTCATAAAACGGGCGGGGAAATTACTTCGTCATCT
>Ga0209062_1001284_pt1 | contig 47228 bp, 45 predicted proteins | sample Coa_R2_2_FD_187158 | JGI IMG/M metagenome (GOLD analysis project Ga0209062, IMG submission 187158) | Surface soil microbial communities from Centralia Pennsylvania, which are recovering from an underground coalmine fire - Coalmine... | ecosystem: Environmental > Terrestrial > Soil > Unclassified... | reverse complement strand
CCGCAGCCGCCGCCGCTCCTCCGCCCGCCCCCGCCCCCGCCACCCCCACCACCCCCACCACCACCCAGGCGCGCCATCAGGCCGCCTCCGCGCGCCGCCGCGCCGCCCGGACCGTGTTCACGAGGAGCATGGCGATCGTCATCGGGCCGACCCCTCCCGGCACGGGCGTGATGAGGCGCGCGACCTCTCGCGCGCTCGCCAGATCGACATCGCCCACGATGATATGCCCCTGTCTGGCGCGGGGCTCCTCGACCCGGCTGATCCCGACATCGATCACGACCGCCCCGGGCTTGATCATGGCGCCGGTCACGAACCGGGGGCGCCCGGCCGCCACGATCAGGATGTCGGCCCGCCGCGTGTGCGCGGCGAGGTCGGCGGTGCGGCTGTGGCAGACGGTCACCGTGGCGTTCGCCCCGAGGGCATCCTGCATGAGGAGCGCCGCCATCGGCTTGCCGACCAGCATGCTGCGGCCCACGATCACGCAGTCGGCTCCCCGCGTCTCGACGCCGGACCGGACGAGCAGCTCCCGGACGCCCGCCGGCGTGCATGGGGCGAAGCCGTCGTCCTCGCCGAGGAGCAGCTTGCCGACGTTCACGGGATGCAGGCCGTCGACGTCCTTGCGCGGGTCGAGCCGTCGGATGACGGCGTCCGGCCGGATGTGACGCGGGAGCGGCATCTGGACGAGGATCCCGTCGATCGCGGGGTCGGCATTGAGCCGGTCGACCTGCGCCAGCAGGTCGGCCTCGGTCGTCGCCGCCGGCAGCCGGACGCTGACGCTGTGCATCCCCGCCTCCTCGGTCGCCCGGCCCTTGGACCGAACGTACACGGCGCTCGCGGGATCGTCGCCGACGAGAACGACGGCCAGGCCGGGGCGGATCCCACGCGCCTGGAGCGCGGCGACCTCCCGGGCGACGTCCGCGCGGACCCCGCGGGCGATCGCCGCGCCGTCGATCAGGTCAGCGGGCAAAGTCGACCGCTCGTGTCTCGCGAATCACGACCACCTTGATCTGGCCCGGGTACTGCAGCTCGGCCTCGATGCGCCGCGCGATCTCTTCCGACAGGGACGTCATCCGCGCGTCATCGACGGTGTCCGGGGTGACCACGACGCGCACCTCCCGGCCGGCCTGGATGGCGAAGACCTTCTCGACCCCACGGTAGCTCGACGCGATCCGCTCGAGGCCCTCGAGCCGTTTCACGTACGTCTCGAACGCCTCGCGCCGCGCGCCGGGACGCGAGCCCGAGATCGCATCGGCAGCCTGGACGAGCACCGAGACCTCGCTCTCGTGCGGCACGTCGTCGTGGTGGGCGGCGATGCAGTTCACGACCAGCGGGCTCTCCCCGTACTTGGTGGCGACTTCGACCCCGAGCTGGACGTGCGTGCCCTCGTGCTCGTGCGTGAGCACCTTGCCGACGTCGTGCAGCAGGGCGCCCCGCTTGGCGAGCCCCACGTCGAGCCCGAGCTCGGCGGCCATGATGCCGGCCAGCCAGGCGACTTCCTTGGAGTGCTGGAGGATGTTCTGGCCGTAGCTGGTCCGCCACCGCATGCGGCCCACGAGCTTCACCAGCTCCGGGTGCAGCCCGTGGACGCCGGTCTCGTAGGCGGCCTCCTCGCCGGTCTCGACGATCGCCGCCTCGACCTCCCGCCTCGCCTTGTTGACGACTTCCTCGATGCGGCCCGGGTGGATCCGTCCGTCGGCGACGAGCTTCTCGAGCGCGAGCCGCGCCGCTTCACGGCGGATCGGGTCGAAGCAGGAGACGACGACCGTGTCGGGCGTGTCGTCGATGATGACGTCGACGCCAGTCGCGAGCTCGAAGGCCCTGATGTTCCGGCCCTCGCGCCCGATGATGCGACCCTTCATCTCGTCGTTGGGCAGCGCCACCGCCGAGGCGGTCGACTCGGCCGTGTGCTCGGCGGCGATCCGCTGCACGGCCAGGGCGACGATCTTCTTCGCCTCGCGCTCGGCCGACCGCCGAGCCGATTCCCGGATCTCCCGCACGCGGTTGGCAGCGTCGGCCTGGGCCGCTTCCTCCATCCGATGCATGAGCTCCGTGCGGGCGTCCTCGGCCGACATCCCCGCCAGTTGCTCCAGCCGGCGCTGCGCCTCGGTCGCGAGCCGCTCGACGTCCTGCTCGCGCTCGGCGACCCGCTTCTCCTGTCGAGCGAGCTCGGTCAGGCGGGCGTTCGCCTCCCGCTCCCGCTGATCGAGCACATCCAGCTTGCGGTCGAGGATCGACTCGCGCTCCTTGTGACGCTTCTCGCCGCGCTCGATCTCGACCCGACGGTCCCGGACCTCCATCTCCCAGGCCTCGCGGAGCCGGAGGAGCTCCTCCTTGCCGGCCAGCACGGCGCTCTTGCGCATCGTGTCGGCCTCCCGCTCCCCCTCGGCGACGATGCGACGGCTCATCTCGGCCGCCGATTCCCCCGCCGCCACCTGCCGCCCCCGCTCGGCGGCACGGCCGGTTCGCGCTCCCACCACAAACGACACGGCCACCAGGAAGCACGCGATCAGGACGACCGCGGCGATGCCGACAGCTGACATTGCGATCTATACTCCAGCGCGGCGCGATGCCGCGACGATAGTCTGGTTGCTCGTGCGAACGCTACACTCCCGGCCCATCCCCCCGCTTGGCCGGAGGCAGCCAACGGCGGATCTCGGTGCTCAGCGAGCGCACGCTCCCCGCCAGCGCCTGGGCCGACTGCTCGGCCTGGAAGAGCTGATCGGTGATCTGGAGGGCCGCGAGGATCGCCGCCTTCCGCGTCTCGACCGCCCCACCGCCGTTGAGCACCCGGCGGATCGCGTCGTCGACGTAGGCCGCCACGGCGCGGGTGTGCTCGGGCGTGGCCTCACTTCGGATCGCGTACTCCTCACCGACGATCGTGACGCGCACGACTTGCTTCGATCCCTTGCCGGTCACCGCTCACCTCCCGCGCCACCCGCCGACCGCTCGTCCTGCTGTCGGAGGAAGCGGACGCGCTCCAACATCGCCTGGGCACGCCCGGCCGCGGTCGCCATGCGCGAGCGCAGCACCGCGTTCTCCTGCTCCAGCCCCTCGAGCCGCTGCAAGTCACCGATCGACGTGCCGCGGGCCTCGACGGCGCGGAGCTGCGTCTCGGCTTGCAGAGCCCGCCGACGAAAGTTAGCCAGTTCGTCGCCCAGGTGCCGGACGAGTTGCTCGAGCTCGCGGAAGGCCGCGACGTCAGGTCGTTCGGTGTCGGACACCTAGTTCGCTCTCCAAGGCGCGCAACAGCTTATCCCGCCGGGCTTCAACCTCTTTCTCGCGAAGACTGCGTTCCCCGTGACGGAACGTCAACCGCCAGGTGAGGCTCCGGTGGCCCGCGGGGATCGACACCCCCCGATATTCGCTCACCAGCTCGACCCGCTCGAGCACCGTGTCGCCGGACGCCCGCAGTCGGCGCTCGATCGCTCCCGCGCTCACGTCGTCGGGGACGAGCAGGGTGACGTCGACGCGCACCGGCGGCTGACTCGGCTGAGCCCGGTAGCGCGGCCCCGCCCCGCGCGCCGGCGGAGCGATCGGCGCCGCGAACGCCTGCTCCCCCGGCGGCGCGACCGGAGCCGACGGCGTGGCCGCGACCGTGATCTCGACGCCAAAGGCCGGCGCGGCCCAGGGGGGCGCGTCCAGCGAGACCCGGACGACGCGGCCGATCTCCTCTCGCGCCCCCGCCCCATCGGCCTCCCCCTCACCCGCCAGGACGCGCCAGAGCGTCCCGTTCCCACCGTCCGGCGCGAGCTCGACGCGCACGCCCGGCCGCGCCACGCCCGCGACATCGTGCGCCAGGGCCTTGGCGTCCCACTCGTCCCACGACGGCGGCTCGGGCTCGGTGAAGTGCGGTGGGCGGCGCGCGCCCATGCAGAGCGCGGCAACCCGGGTCTCCTCGTGCGGGCGCTCGCTCCCCGTGACGGCACGGAACGCCGTCCCGATCTCGAACAGGCGCAGGTTCCCCTCGAGGCGCGCCAGGTTGAACTCGGCGCGACGCGCGAGCGACACCAGCAGGTCCGGCCGAAGGTACGACTCGGTGTCCGCGAGCGGATTCGTCACCCGGACGGTCGCACCGGCCCCCGGCCCGACGAACGGCATCGGGCGGATCTCGAGGAACCCGCGGCCCACCAACAACTCACGCAGCGCCGCCGACCGGGCGACGAGCGGGTCGTCCGGCACGGTGCCCAGCCGGTACGGGCGGAGCTCGTCCGGGACGGAGTCGTAGCCCCGGAGCCGCGCCACCTCCTCCACGAGGTCGATCTCCGTTCGGGCGTCGGTGCGCCACCACGGGAAGACGACGGCGATGGTGTCCTGGGCGGGTGTGGCCTCGAAGCCGATCGTCCGGAGCAGCGTCGCGCTCTCGCCGGCCGGGATCGGCACGCCGAGCACCTGCGCCACCCGGCGGGACCGGAGCGTGATCGGCGCGGGCCGCTCCGGCCGGCGGCCGACGAGCGCCACGGGCGGGGCGACCTCGCCGCCGGCCAGGGCGACCAGGAGTCGGAGCGCGACCTGGCACGTCTCCGCCGGCGAGACGGCCGGCACGAGACGCTCGAAGCGATACGACGCATCGGTCGAGATCCCGAGCGCGCGCCGCGCGGCCCGCACGCGCCCCGGCGCGAACGATGCCGCCTCGAGGAAGAGATCCGTCGTGTCGGCCGAGATCTCGCTCTCGCGGCCACCGATCACGCCGGCGATCCCCTGCGCCCGCTCGGCGTCCGCGATGACGATCATCGACGGGTCGAGCCGCCGATCGCTCCCGTCCAACGTGCGGATCGACTCCCCGGCCCGTGCGCGTCTGACGCGCACCTCGCCGCCGGCGAGGCGCCGGAGATCGTACGCGTGCATCGGCTGCCCGTACCCGTGCAGCATGTAGTTGGTGACATCGACCACATTGTTCACGGAGCGCACACCGACCGTCGCGAGCCGCCCGACGAGCCACTCGGGGCTCGGGCCGATCCGGACACCGCGCACGACCGCGCCCAGGAACGCCGGGCAGTCGCCGGGATCCTCGACCGTCACACGGACGCCGGCCGCCGGGGCGCTTCCGGCGGCCCAGGTGACCGACGGCACGACGGCCGACGGTGCCGGCGCGCCCGGGATCGACGGATCCCTGAGCGGCCGGCCGGTCGCCGCCGCGAGCTCGCGTGCGAGCCCGAGGTGCGAGAGCAAGTCCGGCCGGTTGGGCAGCACATCGACCACCAGTCGCGTGTCGCCGATCGGCATCGCGTCGAGCAACGGTGTGCCCGGCGGCGCATCGACGCTGAGCGGCATGATGCCCTCGTGATCCGTCCCGAGCCCCAGCTCCCGGGCCGAGCAGAGCATGCCGTTGGAGAGTCGCCCGCGGATCTTGCGCCGCTCGATCGCGAGGCCGTTCGGCATCGTGGTCCCGACGGGGGCAAACGGGTAGCGCGCGCCGGCCGTGACATTCGGCGCGCCACAGACGACATCGAGCAGCTCCGGCCCGCCCGCATCGACGCGGGTCACCCAGAGATGATCGCTGTCCGGATGGCGTGCGGCCTCGACCACCCGAGCCACAACGATGCCCGCCAGGTCGATCCGGACCCGCTCGACCGCGTCCACCGTCGCCACTCGGGCCGTGAGCAGCTCCCGCAGCGCGCGGGGCGAGAGCCCGGTGTCGACGAACGCCGACAGCCAGTGGACGGAGGCGTTCATCGGGCGAGCGCCGCGAGGACGCGCACGTCGGAGTCGTACAGCTCGCGGATGTCCGGGATGTCGTACCGCTGCTGCGCGACGCGCGCGGGGCCCATCCCGAACGCCCATCCCGTGTACCGCTCCGCGTCGACCCCGGCCGACCGGAGGACGGCCGGATGCACCATGCCGCACCCGAGGATCTCGGTCCACCCGGTGAGCTTGCACGTCCGGCACCCGGCGCCGCCACAGATCCGACACTCCACGTCCATCTCGGCCGACGGTTCCGTGAACGGGAAGAAGCTCGGCCGGAAGCGTGTCCGTGCCGCGCCGAAGAAGCGCCGGGCGAAGTGCGTGAGCGTGGCCTTGAGGTCGACGAAGCTCACGCCCTCATCGATCGCGAGTCCCTCGATCTGGACGAACATCGGCGCGTGCGACGCGTCGAAGAAGTCCCGGCGGTACGCGTTGCCCGGGACGAGCACGCGCACGGGCGGCGGATAGGCCTGGAGCGTCCGGACCTGCACCGGCGAGGTGTGCGTGCGCAGAAGGGCGCCGCTCTCGAGGTAGAGTGTGTCGTGCAGGTCGAGCGCCGGGTGGTCCGGCGGGAAGTTGAGGGCCGTGAAGTTGTACCATTCCGACTCGGCCTCCGGCCCGAGCGCGATCGTGAAGCCCAGCTCGCGGAAGATCGCCGCCACCTCGTCGATCACGACCGTCACCGGATGGCGTCCGCCCTGCCACACCGCGCGGCCCGGCATCGTGAGATCGAGCGGGGGGGCGGCCGCCCGGCGCGTGGCGGCGACGGCCGCGGCCCGCTCGTCCAGCCGCGCGCGGATCGCCGCCGTGGCCCGCGCGAAGGCCGCGCCGGCCGCCGGCCGGTCGCCGGCCGGCAGCAGGCCGAGCGACCCACTGACCCCCGAGAGGAGCCCGGCGGTCCGACCGAGGTACCGGATGCGCAGCCGTTCCAACTCCTCGGGATCGGCGGCGGCGGCGATCGCGGGCAGCGCCTCGCGCTCGAGCCCCGCCATGCGGTCGAGCAGCTCAGCGAGCGAGGGACGGTTCACGGTGTCGGTCATGGACGGCGGCGGGGACAGCGGCATGCGAGACGGCGGCAGCGGGAGGGAGTCCGCTGCCGCCGCTCAGTGGCACACAACGGGGAGGTGTTACGCGGCGGTCAGCGCGTCGCGCGCACGGTCGGCCAGGGCCGCAAACGCCTGCGGATCGCGTACGGCGAGATCCGCGAGCATCTTCCGGTCGACCTCGACCCCGGCCTTCTTGAGGCCGTTCATGAGTACACTGTACGTCATCGCGTTCTCATGGGCGGCGGCATTGATGCGCGTGATCCAGAGCCGGCGAAAATCCCGCTTCTTGTTCTTGCGGTCGCGGTAGGCGTAGCGCCAGCCGCGCTCGACGGTCTCCTTCGCCGCCTTCCACAGCTTGGAGCGCCCGCCAAAGGCGCCGCGGGCGGCGTGCATGACCTGCTTCTTGCGCTTGAGGCGCGCGACGTTCGACTTGACGCGTGGCATCGGTCGCTCCTACGCCTGGATGAGACGCTTGATGTTCCGCGCCTCGCCCGGTGTCTGCACCGTCGTGGGGCGGCGCAGGCGCCGCTTCCGCTTCGCGGACTTCTTGGTGAGAATGTGGCTCTTGAACGCCTTGAGGCGCCGAACCTTGCCAGATGCGGTGACCGTGAACCGCTTCTTGGCACCCTTGTGGGTCTTCATCTTCGGCATGCTGTATCCCGATGCGGGGTCGCGTGCGAGCACCCCTGATGTGTGTCCGATCCGTCTGCGACCCGCCCGGCGCGCTCAGCGCGGCGTCAGGATCATGATCATCGACTTCCCTTCCAGCTTCGCCTCGCTCTCGACCTTCGCCACGTCGGCGAGCGTCGATGCGACCCGGTCCACCACTTCCTTGCCGAGCTCCGGGTGCGCGATCTGTCGGCCGCGAAACATCATCGTGACCTTCACCTTGTTCCCTTCCTGCAGGAATTCGCGCGCGTGACGCGTCTTCGTCTCGAAGTCGTGGTCCTCGATGCCCGGACGGTACTTCACTTCCTTGAGGTGAATCACGTGCTGTTTCTTCTTGGCCTGCCGGGCCATCTTGGCCTGCTCGAACTTGAACTTCCCGTAGTCCATGATGCGGACCACCGGAGGTCGGGCCGCCGGCGCGACCTCGACGAGGTCGAGCCCCTGCTCCTGCGCGGCGGCCAGTGCCGAGTCCACGTCCATGATGCCCAACTGACTTCCATCGGCTCCAATCACCCGAAGCGGGCTGATTCGAATTTGCCGGTTTACGCGAACACGCTTGGTATTGTCCTGGATAGCGCCCGCCTCACACTTGGTAAGAAGTCCGTCGTCTCCCGTGCCCGCGTTCTTCGGATGAAAAAACGCGGACCCCCGATGGAGTCCGCGCGCGTCGCCGGGCAGCCGATGTCGGCGGCACCGTCACCGTTCGGGAACTCCTACAGCACACATCGCGACGAGCATATCGGCGCGGCCGGCCGGAGGGTGAGCCCCACCTGGGGCTGCTTAGCCTGTTGTCAGGCTGGAACTTAGACGCGCTCGACGACTCGGTCAAGGGCGGGCGCGAGGGCGTACGCCTTCCCGTCGTGGACCACCCGCCCCCAGGGGACGAGCGGATCGTGCACGAAGGTGACCAGCCACTCCTCCTCGCGTGCGCGGGCCAGGATGCGGCGCTTGGACTCGAGCGTGACCAGCGGCTCGACGTCGTATCCCATGATCCACGGGAGCGGGAGATGGGCGGTGGTGGGGACGAGGTCACCCAGGACGAGCGCCCGCTCCCCGCCCGACTCGAGGAGCACACTCTGGTGGTGGGGCGTGTGTCCGGGGGTGGGCAGCACCCGCACACCGGAAACGATTTCCCGCTCGCCCTCGACGAGGTCGAAACGGCCGGCTTCGTACACCGGCGTGAAGTTGTGTGGGAAGTAGCTCGCCGCCGTGCGCTCGTTGGTGTGCGTCGCGTAGTGGTATTCGCCGGCCTGCACGACGTAGCGGGCCCGCGGGAAGCTCAGCCGCACGGTCCCGTCCGCCTCGCGATACGTGTTCCCTCCGGCGTGGTCGAAGTGCAGGTGCGTGTCGATGACGATCGCGATGTCCTCCGGCGCGAACCCGGCGGCGCGCAGGCCGTCCTCGAGCGCGGTCCGGCCGCCGGCGCCCGCGTTCTCGACGCCGTAGATGTCGGCGAAGCGGGCGTCCTCCTTGTTGCCGATCCCGGTCTCGATCAGGATCGGGCCCACGTCGTGCTCGACGACGAGACAGCGCATGCCGAGCTGGATCCGGTTGCGCTCGTCAGCGGGCGTTCGGCGCACCCAGAGCGGCTTGGGCACCACCCCGAACATCGCGCCGCCGTCCAGGCGCTGGCCGCCGGCCTGAATGGCGTGGACCGTCCAGCGGCCGATGCGCCGCTGCTCGTGCAGCGGGCCGAGTGCAGGGAGCGGAGGGAGTGCCGTCACGCGCCCAACTCCCACTCGCCGGATGCCGGCAGCGCCGAGCGGCGCCGCCGCCGTCGCGCGGCGGCGGTCCGGGCGCTCAGGACGCGGCTGAGATCATCCCACGTGTCCAGCCCGCGGGCACCGGCGTCCTCCAGCAGGCGCACGAGGCAGTGCGCGGTCGCGAGCGCGTCGCCCATCGCCCGGTGGCGCTGCGCGATGGGCACGCCGTAGTGGTGCGCGACGTAGTCCAGCGACCGCCGCCGGAGGTGCGGCAGCAGGCGCCGCGCCAGGCGCACGGTGCACATCTGCCGAGCGACCTCGAGCATGCCACCCGCTCGACCCACCTCGGCGGTGACGAAGCGCCAGTCGAAGGAGGCATTGTGCGCGACGAAGACATGTCCCCGGAGGACTCGGGTCACCTCGGGACAGACGTCGCGGAAGGTCGGCTTGTCTCGGACCATGTCCTGTGTGATATGCGTCAGCCGAGTGATATATGGCGGAATCGACCGCTCGGGGTTCACGAGCGTCTCGAAGCATTCGGCGATTCGCCCGCGCCGCACGACCACGGCGGCGATCTCCGTCACCCGATGCCCGTACCAGGGTGACCCTCCGGTCGTCTCCACATCCACCACGGCGTAGGTGAGCGTCGCGAGCCGGCCCGGGTCGGCCGGTGCGGCCGGCGCGGTGCCGGCGGCGGAGAGGTTCACGAGTGTGGTGGGCGGGTGAGGGTCGATCGGCGTGGGTGCGCGTCGCAAGCCGGGCAGGCGTGGACGACTGCGGTGCAAGTTAATTGATTCTACGCTGTCCCCCGCGCTCATTCCCGTGCCCTCGCATCGCCACCGGCCGTCGGCTTCCCCAGCCCCCGCTCGTCCACCAACCGTCCGACCTCCGGTCGACCCGCTCCCCGCCCCTCCGTCGCCGCTCGCGCCTTCCCCGACTCCCCCGACTCCCCTCCCTCCGTCGGCTCACTCCGTGGCCCCGGCAACGACCCCCGCGAAGCGTATCGCGCAGCCCACCGTCCGGCGGCTCTCGGTGTACCTCCGCATTCTCGAGGAGCACGACGAGCGCGGCCTCGCCACCATCTCGAGCGAGGTGCTCGCGACCCTCGGAGGCACGACGTCGGCGCAGGTCCGGAAGGATCTGTCCGTCTTCGGCTCCTTCGGGAAGCGCGGGCTCGGGTACGCGGTGCCGGAGCTCCTCGGAACCCTGCGCGAGATCCTCGGGCTCAGCCGCGGCTGGCGCGTGGTCATCGTGGGCGCCGGGAAGATCGGGACCGCGCTCGCCCAGTACGCGGGATTTCGGGAGCGCGGATTCAGCGTCGTCGCGGTCTACGACAACGATCCCCGCAAGATCGGCACGATCTGGGCGGGGCTGGTCGTGCGCGACGTGGCGCAGCTCGAGCGCGACGCCGCGCGTGAGCGGCCCGACATCGCGGTGCTCGCGGTACCCGGCGACCGCGCGCAGGAGACGGCCGATCGGATCACCCGTGCCGGCATCGCCGGCATCCTGAACTTCGCTCCGTCGCGAGTGCAGGTGCCGCCCGGCGTCACCCTTCAGACCGTGAACATGGCGGCCGAGCTGGAAGTGCTCTCCTACGCGCTCGCCAATCGCGAGGGCGCGCACTAGCCGCGGTCGGCCGCGGTCCGCTCGAGCGCCCGCCAGAGCCGGGCGAACGCGTCGGGCGTCACCACCTCCGGCCGGGCGTCGGGTGTGATGCCGGCCACCGTGAGGGCGGCGTCGGCGTCGGCGATCCGGACGGCGCGCAGGGTGCGCAGCACGCGGCGCATCTGCTTCCGCCGGAGCCCGAAGGCCGCAATGACGAAGGCTGAGAACGCGGGCTGCTCGGCGTCGGAGACGACCGGATCCGGCCGCGGCTCCAGGCGGATGAGCGCCGAGTCGACTCGTGGCCGCGGCGAGAACGCACCCGGTCCGATGGTGAACGCGACCACCGGCGTCGCGAGCGCCTGCACGTTCACCGACAGCGCGCCGTACTCGGCGGTCCCGGCCGGAGCGACGACGCGGTCGGCCACCTCGCGCTGCACGAGGTACACCGCGCGTCGGGGGCGAGGAGCCGTGAGGCCGTGGAAGAGGATCGGTGTCGTGACGTAGTACGGCACATTGCCGGCGACGAGATAGTCGTCCGTGCCGGCCGCAGCGGCGAGCGGGACCTCGAGGACGTCGCGGGCGACCACGGTGAGCCGCGGGTCGTCCGCGTGCGCGCCGCGCAGCCGCTCGGCGAGCGTGGCGTCCAGCTCCACGGCCACGACGTGTCCCGCCCGCGCGAGCAGATGCTGCGTCAGCGCGCCCCGGCCGGGGCCGATCTCGACCACCGTGTCGCGCGACGTCGGTGCAAGCGCATCGACGATGCGCGCGAGCACCCGCGGGTCGGTGAGGAAATGTTGCCCGAGCCGCTTGCGGGCGCGCGGCCACGCCTCGCGCCCCGCATTCCGCCCGCCCCGCGGCACCTCGGGATCCGGGCTCAGCTTCGGAGCACGACCAGGGTCAGATCGTCACGGGCGGGCACGCCCCCCATGTGCGAGGCCAGGCGCTCGAACACCCGCTCGACGATCTCCGCCGCCGGCAGCGTCCGATGGTGGCAGACGGTCTCCAGCACGGCCTCCTCGCCGAGTCGGGCGTCGGCGCGGTTCCGGGCGTCACTGATCCCGTCGGTGAACAGCAGGAGCAGGTCGCGCCCGCGGGCCCACGACCGGGTGGCGCCGCGTGGGGGGCGGTCGACCATGCCGAGCGGCGGATCGAGCGCGGGCAGCCGCTGCACGGTGCCGTCGCCGCCGACCACGAATGCGTGCGGGTGTCCCGTATTGGCGTAGCGCAACTCGCCGCGCGCGCGGTCGACGACGCCATAGAACACCGAGATGAACATCTCGGTCGTGGCCAGCTCTTCCCGGAGCGACGCCTGAAGCGCGGCGAGGGCCTCGCCGGGATCCATCGTCGTCTGCGCGTGGATGGCCGACGCGCTCATGGCGAGCGCCATGATGAGCGCCGCGCGGTAGCCGTGGCTCGAGACGTCGCCGATCATCGCCCCGGTCGCCGACGGGCCGAGCCGGAACAGGTTGTAGAAGTCGCCGCCGACGCTCTCGGCAGGGGCGACCCGGGCGGCGACCTCCGCCTCGGGGGCGATCGCGGCGCCGGACGGGAGGAGCCGCATCTGGAGATCGTGCGCGAGCTGCATCTCCTGGATGAGTCCCTGCTGGGCCAGCGACGCCCGCACGAGCCGCGCGTTCTGAATCGCGGTCCCGATCTGGGTCGCGATCGCGGCGACGAGCTTCTGGTCCCCGGCGCTGAACGGCTGTGCCGAGCGTCGGTCGGAGAGGTTCACGACCCCGAGCGGCTCGCCGCCGTCGGGGGACGTCCACATGATCGGCACCGACAGCATCGCCCCGCGTCGGTACGACGCCTCGGCCTCGCACGCCATCTCGTCGCCGTCGACGATCAGCGCGTGCTGCGTGCGGAAGACCCGGGCCGAGACACTGCAATGGTCGTCGACGGCGATCGGCGGGGCGTCCTCCGGGCGGACGCCGAGGGCCGCGACCACCTGGAGCGTGTCGGTCACCCGGTCGTGGACGAGAATCGACGCCCGCCGAGCGCCCACCGTCTCGGAGATCTCGTGGAGGATCGTGGCCGCCGCCTCCTCGAGCCGGACCGTGCGGCCGAGGATCTCGCTGATCGTGTAGAGGAGATTGATCTCCTCGTACCGCTCGGCCAGCTCCGTCGCTGCATGCTCGACCTCGAGCGCGGTCTGGAGGATCTGCGAGACCACCGGCGCGAGGAACCGGAAGAGCCGCTCGATGGGGAGCGATCCGGTCGGGCATGGGCCGACGACGAGCCAGACGCGTCTGGCCGGCGGGATCGCCGCCGCGAGCTGCCGTCCGGCCGGTCCATCGAGCGCCACCGGCTCGGGGCCGTGCGGGAGGGCGTCCGCCCGCGGGGGCGGCGCGATCCGCTCGACCGGCGCGGCCGCGAGCAGCATGAGCGGACGCGACGCGTCGGCCTGCTGCCAGACGGCCGCCGGGCATCGGGTCGCGTCGTGGAACGCCGTGAGCACGACCCCGAGGTCCTGCTCTCTCATCCGGCGCCCCGCACCGCGCGCGCCGGCGTGCCGGGGACGCGACGCATCATGGCGCCTCCGGGCGTGGCCGGTAGAGCGTCAGCCGCACGACGTTGTGTCCCGCGGGCGCGGTGTCGGTGAAGCGCTCGACGCGGTCCATGAGGCGCCGCATGAGGTAGAGCCCACGCCCATCCTCGCGCAGCACGTTGTCGGCGGTGGTCGGGTCCTGCGTGCAGCGCTCCAGGTCGAACCCGCTGCCTTCGTCCGTGACCTCGAGGATCAGCTCCTGGTCGTCGACGGCCATCCGGATGCGGACCGACTTGGCGGGGTCGTCGCCGTTGCCCCGGAGCATGGCGTTGGAGAGCGCCTCGCTCAGCGCCACCGGCACGTTGAGGGAGCAGACGTGCGCCGGGAAGTCGAAATCCCGCACCTGCCGGCTCACGAGCTGCACGATCCGGCTGATCAGCCGGACATCGGTCGGGACCTCCAACTCGAGCGCGAGTCGGACCGATCCGAGCGAGGCGCCATCGCTCGCCACCTCGCCCGCGGGCACCTGCGGATGTCGGCCGCTGCGCAGCGACATCACGGACCGGTCCATCGAGCCCGGCGCGACGTGCGGTCCGCGCGCGTCACGCGCCCGCCGGGGCGTCGCGCCGGATGCCGGTCAGCCGCGTCAGAAGCTCTCGAGCCCGCGCTCCCGGCTGTCGGCGATCTGGAAGAGCGTGTCGAGCTTCGTGAGCTCGAACAGCGTCTTGAGATCGTCGTTCAGGTTGGCCAGGCGCAGCTCGCCTCCCTGCTCCCGAATCTTCTTCGACAACGACACGAGCACTCCGAGCCCGGAGCTGTCGATATAGCCGGTGCGCGCGAAATCGACCAGGAACTTCCGCTCCCCTTTCTCGAGCTCGTCCAGCACCTTCTGCTTGAGCTCCTGCCGATTCCCCACGATCAACTGTCCCTCGACGTCGACCACTACGATCGCTCCATTCCTCGTCATCGTGAAGCTCATCGACCGCTCTCCCGGGCGTTATGCGGGTGTCGCCGCCTGAACGGCGATCACGGCCGCGACGTTGATTATGTCATCCGGACCGGCACCGCGCGAGAGATCCGAGCACGGACGCGCGAGCCCCTGGATGATCGGACCGATGGCGGTCGCGCCGGCAAGCCGCTCGACGAGCTTGTACGCGATGTTCCCCGCATCGAGTGACGGAAACACGAGCACGTTGGCGCGGCCTCCCAGCACGCGGTCAGCCCCCTTGCGAGATGCGACCTCCGGCACCAGCGCCGCGTCGCCTTGCAATTCGCCGTCCATGAGCACCTCGGGCGCCCGATCGCGCAGCAACGCCACGGCGCGCCGTACCCGGCCGAGCGACGGCGACGCGTCGCCACCGCTTCCGAGCGTGCTGAAGGAGAGGAAGGCAACCCGCGGCTCGTCCCCGATGACCCGGACCCGGTCCCTGGCCGCCGCGAGCGCGATGTCCGCCAGTTGCTCGGCGGTCGGCTCGGGCACGACGGCGCAGTCGGTGAACGTCAGGACGCGTTCCGCCCCACCCGGACCGGCGCGGAGCACCATGTAGAACGCGCTCGAGACGGTCTGCACGCCGCTCGCGCGCCCCACGAGCCGCAACGCCGCGCGCAGGACGGCCGCCGTCGTGTGCACCGCACCGGCGACGCACCCGTCGACCGCGCCGTCGCGGAGGAGCACGAGCGCGCGCTCCAGCGGGTCGGCCGGCCCGGCGTCGATCAGTTGGATCCCCGACCCCGCGGCCAGCCCCCGTACGGCCCCCTGCGCGTCGGGGCTCCCGGCGGCGATGAGCACCGGCTCCACGATCCGATCGGCGGCCAGGCGGCGCACGGCTTCGACCGTACGGGGATCCCCGGCCTCGGGGAACGCGATCCGTGGCCGCCGACGCGCCGCCCGAGCCCGGAGCTCGGCGATCACCTCCGAGCCGCGCTCGGCAACCCCGCCGCGGGCCTCCTCGCGACCCCCCTCGCGACCTCCCGGGCCCCCGCTCCCTGGCGCGCCCTCGAGCGCCGCCGCCCCGCCGGACCCGGTCATGCCGCCGATCCGCCGGCGAACTTGGCCCGTAGCGCCTCCGCCACGCGGGGATGGACGAGCCCACTCACGTCGCCGCCGTACCGGGCGACTTCGCGCACGATGCTCGAGCTGATGTACGTGGTGTCGAGCGACGGGACCATGAACACGGTCTCCAGCCGGCCCGCCGTCAGGTGGCGGTTCATGAGCGCCATCTGGAACTCGTACTCGAAGTCACTGACCGCCCGCAGGCCGCGGATGATGAGCCGGGCCCCGACGCTCCGGGCGAAGTCGACGAGGAGCCCGGTAAAGGAGCACACCTCGACGCGAGACTCGCTGCCGGCCGCGGTCCGGATGAGCGCCAATCGCTCGTCGACATCGAACAGGGGCTGCTTCGCCGAGTTGATCGCCACCGCGACGACCAGGCGATCGACGAACTCGAGGCTGCGTCGCATCAGGTCCTCGTGGCCGCGCGTGATCGGATCGAAGCTCCCGGCGTACACCGCCGTCCGTTGCGGCGAGGCCGGAGGCCGCGCCGTCGAGCCCCCCGCCGATCCGGTGGATCCCGCCGTCATGGGGTCGCCTCTCGCGGTGCCCCGGCGTCCGCGTCGCCGAGAGTGGTGGCTCGCTCCTCCGCGGCATCGCGCCGATAGATCGTGATCGCGGTCGATCCGTAGCGGCGGGTCGAGCCGCCGGCCGGCATCGCCTCCCGGACGCCATGCTCGACGCCCAGGAGGGTCGCGAACGGTGTCGCCCGCCACCGCTCCGCGATGGCGGCGCCCAGTCCCTGGCCGTACGGCGGGTCGGCGAACGCGACGTCGTAGCTGCCGGCGGCGAGGTCCTGCACGAAGCGCATCGCATCGGCCCGATGCACGCCCGCGAGCGCACCGGCGCCCAATCGGGCAATGTTGTCGCGCAGGGCGCGCAGGCTCGTCGCCGCCTGCTCGACGAAGTCCGCGCGCTCGGCTCCGCGCGAGAGCGCCTCGAGCCCCAGTGCCCCGGAGCCGGCGAAGAGATCGAGTACCCGCGCGCCCGGCAACGCCGGCTGCACGATGCTCATCCACGCCTCCCGCACCCGGTCGGCCGTCGGGCGCAGGAGCCGCCCGGCCGGCGCTGCGATCGTCCGGCCCCGCCACCGTCCGGCGACGATCCGCACCCGATTGCCTCGACCGCGCGACCCGCGCTCACACGCGGAAGTCGGTGACTTTGGCCTGCACCCGCTGCTCGCCCTGCCACTCGTCGCGCTCGACCCGGAACACGACGTCCACCGGCCCACCCGACGCCAGCTCGCCGAGCCGGTGTCCGGCGCCCCAGGCCACCGCGTCGAGGTCCCCGCCGGCGGCGTGGCGAACGAGTCGGAGCTTCACGCCGTCCTGGGCGATCGCCCGCGGCGCGGTCGCCAGCCGCGCGCCCCGGACGAGGAGCGTCGGGGCGGGGTTACCGACGCCGAACGGCTCGAAGTGGCGGAGCAGCCCCTCCAGCTCCGCCGTGACCTCGTCGATCGATACCTCGAGGTCGACGCGGACTTCGGGCACGAGATCCTCGGGGCGGAGCCGCTCCCGCGCCACGGCGTTGAACTGCGCCGCGAAGTCGGGCACGCGCTCGCGCGCGATCGTCACGCCGGCGGCCGCACGATGCCCGCCGTACCGCACCAGGGTCTCGGCGCAGCCGGCCAGTCCTGCATGGAGATCGAACGCGGGGATCGAGCGTCCGGATCCGCGGCCCTCGGCACCCGCGAGGGCGATCAGGACGGTCGGCCGACCGATCTCCTCCACGAGCCGCGACGCCACGATCCCGATCACACCCGGGTGCCAGCCCTCGTCGGCGAGCACGACGCCGTACGTCTCGTCGAGGTCCACGTCGGCGAGCCGGCGCCGTACCTCCACGAGCGTGCCCCGGTCCAACTCCTGGCGGCGGCGGTTGAGCTCCTCCAGCTCCTGCGCGATTCGCCCGGCCTCGGCCTCATCGGTGGTCGTGAGCAGCTGCACGCCGCGCATCGCCCAGCCGATCCGTCCCACGGCATTGAGGCGCGGCGCGAGAATGAATCCGGCCCGTCCCGCCGTGATCGGTCGGCCGTCCAGCCCCGCCGTCCGGACGAGCGCCCGAAGCCCGACGTTGGGCGACTGGGCGAGGAGCCGGAGTCCGTGCCGCACGAAGACGCGGTTCTCGCCGCGCAGCGGGGCGACGTCCGCGACGGTCGCGAGCGCGACCAGGTCGAGCTGGGCGAATACCGGCCCCTCGCTCGCGCCGAGCCGCCGTGCGATCGCGAGCGCCAACTTGAAGACGACGCCGGCGGCCGCGAGATCCTTGTCCGGATACCCGCACCCCGCCTGCCGCGGATTGAGCACCGCCAGGCAGTCGGGCACGGGGCCACCCGGCAGGTGGTGATCGCTCAGGATCACGTCCACGCCGGCCGCGGTGAGCGCCGCGACCGCCGCATGGGCATTGGTGCCGCAGTCGGCGGTGACGACGACGCGCGCGCCGGCGGCGAGCGCCGCCCGAACACCGGCCTCCGACAGGTCGTACCCGTCCTCGATCCGACGTGGCACGAAGGGCACCACCCGCCCCCCGAAGGTCCGCAGCGTCCGCGTCAGCAGTGCGGTCGACGCCATGCCATCGACGTCGTAGTCCCCGTGCACGAAGATCGTCTCGCCCCGCTCGACCGCGCACGCCAGACGCTCGGCGGCATCGGTCAGCCCGCGCAGCAGCGTGGGATCGTGCAACTGGTCGAATCGCGGCCGGAGGAACCGCTTCGCGGCATCGATGTCGCGATACCCCCGCGCGTGCAGCAGGTGGCAGACGGAGGCCGGCAGGTGGAGCGCCTCGGCGAGCGCGGCGATCCCCGCCCCGTCCGGCGAGCCCGGCAGGATCCAGCGGCAGGGCGCCCGGGGGCGGGCGCGGGGCGGCGTCTCCGTCTGGTTCACCACGCTCAACTTACGGCGTACATGAGCACCCCGCACGTCTCGCACACTTCGATGCTCCCGCGCGCCGCCATCACGTTCCGGCGCTGGAGCGGCACGCTGGTGTCACAGTGACCGCACGACGGGCCGCGGAGCGGGAAGACCGCGCCGCCCGTCCGGGCACTCCGGATCCGGTCGTACTTCTGGAGCAACGACCGCTCGATGCGCCGCGCCGAGCCCGCGCGCGCCTCCCGCCGGGTCGCCAGCTCGGCGTCGACCTCGCGCTGCGCCTCGGCGACCGCCTCGCGCTCGACCCGCTGCTGCTCCTCCAACTCCAAGAGCGCGCGCTCCTGCGCCTCGACCGCCCCGCGCAGCTCGGTCAGCCGGCGGGTGATGGCCTGGAGCGCGCTCTCCTCCTCGGCCAGCATCCGCCGCGCCTGCTCGACCTGCGCGACGGCGGCCGTCGCCTCCTTCATCCGCCGGACCGTGTCGAGCTGGGCGACGTTCCGCTCGTGGAGCTGCTTGTGCTGGGCGATGCGCGCCTGGAGCTCGCGCTGCGCCTTCTCCTCGGCCGCCACGAGCTCGTGCGCGCGCGCGAGCGCCTCCCCGGCCGCGCGGCGCGCCCGCTCCATCTCCCGGAGTCGGGGCTCGAGGCCCGCGCGCCGGGCCTCGATCTCACGGATTGCCAGATCCTCGCTCTGGAGCGCGAGTAACGCTTGCACATCAGGGTGCACCGTCGTTCCTCCTGACTGTCGCGACGTACTGTCGGTTCGATGCCCAAGCCCGCCGAGCCTACCGGCCGTTCTGCCGGTCCCGTCGAGCGTCCTTCATGATGTCGTACTTCTTCGCCATGAGCGCGCGCTTCTCGTCCTCCGACGCGAGCGAGACGTGGCGGTCGATCTCCCGGCGCTGTTCCGCCAGGTCGTACTCCCGCAGTCGGGCGAGGCTGTCGTCGATCGCCCTCGCCGGGTCGGCCCCGGTCGGCCCCTCGGCCAGCATCGCCCCGAGCACCGCACCGGCGTCCGGCCCGAGGGCGGCCCGCAATTCGTCCGCCGTCGCGTCCGGCCGCCGGAGCACCGCGGCGAAGATCGCGTGCAACGTCGGCTCGTGAATGTCGTCCGGTCCGATGTGCTCGGCGACCCGCTCCAGCTCGGGCCGCGCCAGCACGACCCACCGAACGATCTCGCGCTCGGCCGCCGTCCGCCCCGAGCCCCGCCGCCCTGGCCGCGCGCGGGCGCCCGCACGGCGCGCCGGCGGCGGTCCACTCCCCCCGCCGACCACGCCCGACGTCACGGGCGGACGGACCGGCCCCGGTCGCGCCACCAGATCGTCATCGACCGCCTCGCCGCCCACCTCGCGCCAGAGCAGCGCCTTGGGGACTCCCGAGGCCTCACTCGCGCGGCTGACGTACAGGTCGCGGAGAATGGGGTCGGCCGCGGCGCGGATCGTCGGCAGCAGGTGATCGACCGCCCGCCGCTTGTGGTGCAGGTCCCGGAACCAGCGGGCCTGCTCCAGGATCTGGATCTTCCGCTCGAACACGTCCACCGCCGCGCGCAGCTGTGCCTCCAACTGCTCGCGGCCGTGCGTGCGCACGTAGGTGTCCGGATCCTCCCCGTCGGGCAACGTCACGACACGGACGGCCACGGTCCGCCTGAGCAGCTCGTCCGCCGAGCGGAAGGTCGCCCGCAGCCCGGCACGATCGCTGTCATAGATCAGGACGGCCTGGGTCGTGTATCGCGCGATGAGCTCCGCCTGCTCCGCGGTGAGGGCGGTGCCGAGTGGGGCGACGACGGACTCGATCCCGGCGGCCATCAGCCGGACGACGTCGAAGTAGCCCTCGACGACGATGAGACGCTCGTCGCGACGGATGGCGAACTTCGCCCAGTTCAGCCCGTAGAGGAGTCGCCGCTTGGCGAAGATGCTGGACTCGGGAGAATTGACGTACTTGACGTCGCCCGGGCCGAGCAGGCGGCCGCCGAAGCCGACCGTGTGACCGGTACCGTCGAAGATCGGGAAGATCAGCCGCCCGCGGAAGCGTGGCCGCGGCTCGCGACCTTCCTCGGGCTGTGAGAGCAGGCCGGCCTCGATCTGCCGTTGATCGTCGAAGCCGAGTGTCTGGAGATGGCTGCGGGTGAGGCCGATCGCCGACGGCGCATACCCGATGCCGAACCGGTCGGCCGTCGCACGGTCGACGCCGCGCGACGCCAGATACTCGCGCGCGACCTGCCCTCCCTCGTCGTCCCACAGCATGTGCCGGAAATAGTCGGCCGCGGTCGCCGTCACCTCCCACAGCCGCTCACGCGGATCCGGCCCCGCGCGGTGCGACTCGACCGATGGAACGTCGATGCCCGACCGCTCGGCGACGAGACGCACCGCCGACGGCCAGTCCATCCCCAGCCGCTTCGAGAGGAAGGTGAAGACATCGCCCCCCGCATGGCACACGAAGCAGTAGTACATGCGCTTCTTCGGGGAGACCGAGAAGTTCTGGTGGGTGCCCTGATGGAACGGGCACGGGCCCCGGTAGTCGGAGCCGACGCGTTTGAGCGGCACGTGCTCCCCGATGATCTGGACGATGTCGGCCTCGTCGCGGACGCGCTCCACCACCTCGTCCGGGATCACGTCCGCCACCCTCGCGCCGATGCCAGCGACATCAGGCCAGCTCCGCGATCGTCACGCCGGCACCGCCCTCGTTCCAGGCCCCGAGCCGCATCCCGCGGACCCGGGCGTCCTTCCGCAGCATCTCGCCCACGCGCTCCCGCAGGGCTCCCGTGCCCTTGCCGTGAATGATCCGCAGCTCCGGCAGGTCCGCTCGCACGGCGGCGTCGATCGCCTGGAGCACGATCTCGTCCACCTCGGCGGCGCGATGACCCCTGAGGTCGATCTCCCGCGGCACCGGCACGTCCGGCAGGTCGGGCACGATGGGGATGACCTCGGCCGGCGCCGCCTGGGCCGAGCGACGGAGCGTTCCCGCGGGTACACGCATCTTCACGGCGCCGACGGCCACGACCGCGTCGTCGTCCCGGACATCGAGGAGCCGCCCCACCCGTCCGCCGAGGGTCGGCACCTCCACCAGCTCCCCGACCGCGATCGCCCCCGTCGCCCCCGTCCCCCCGGTCGCCTCGGTCCTCGCCGGAGCGGCGGCGTCCGGCGCCTCGGCCGACGCGCCGGCCGGCGCGTCGGCCGGCGGCGCATCGAGCGCATTGAGCGCCGCACCCTGCTCGGCCGCGAGCTGCTCGACACGTTGGCGCGCCCGGCGCGCCCCCTCCGCGCGCTCGGCGCCGGACGCCGCCGCAGACGCCGCCGCACGCAGCTCCCGCACCGTCTGCTCGACCTGGGCCCGGGCGTTCAACAGGTACCGGCGGGCCTCCTGGCGCGACCGTCGCTCCACCTCGCGCTCGCGCTCCCGCACCGCGTGCTCGCGCGCCTCGACGCGCGCCGCCCGCTCGGCCGCACCCGACGCCGCGTCGGCGGCCGCGGTCTCACGGGCCGCGAGCGCCGCGTCGCGCCGCTCGAGGTCGGCGAGCAGCGCCTCGACCTTCCGCTCCGAGCGCGGTACGCGGGCCTCCGCCCGCTCGAGCACCTGTGCGGGGAAGGCCAGGCGTCGCGCGATGCTCAGCCCGTAGGAGCGCCCGGGGACGCCCTTGACGAGCCGGTAGGTGGGCGCGAGCTGGTCGGCATCGAACTGGAGCGAGGCGTTCACGACGCCCGGAAGCTCCGTCGCCAGCTCCTTGAGCGCGCCCAGGTGGGTCGTCGCGAGCGTCAGGGCCCCCCGGCCGGTGAGGGCCTCGAGCACCGCCCCGCCGAGTGCCGCTCCCTCGACCGGATCGGTCCCGGAACCGAGCTCGTCGATCAACACGAGGGATGAAGATGTCGCCCGCGTCAGGATGTCGCCCAGATGTCGCACGTGGGCGCTGAAGGTCGACAGGCTGGCCTGGATCGACTGCTCATCCCCGATGTCGGCGAAGACCTCGTCGAACACCGCGACCCGGCTGCCGGGCCCGACCGGCGCCGGGATCCCGCACTGGACGAGCACGGAGAGCAGGGCGACCGATTTCAGCAGGACCGTCTTGCCGCCCGTGTTGGGGCCGGTGACCAGCAGCGTGCGTTCCTCCGCCGACATCGCCAGGTCGAATGGCACGACCGGGATGCCCTGCGCCAGGAGCAGCGGATGCCGCCCGTCCCGAATCGCGAACCCCTCGGCCGGTGCGCCGAGGTCGGGCGTCGTGCAGCCGAAGTCGTCGGCGAACCGCGCGCGGGCATGGAGCGTGTCGAGCTCCACGAGCGCGCCGAGCGCCTCGACGAGCGCGGGTTGGAGGGGGCGCAGCGCCTCCGTCAGCTCGCCGAGGATGCGGTCGACCTCCCGCCGTTCCTCGGCCTCGAGTTCCCGGATCCGATTTCCGGCCTCGACGGCCGCCGGCGGCTCGACGAAGAGGGTGGCGCCGGTCGCCGACGTGTCGTGCACGATGCCTCCGACCGTCCCTCGGGCCTCGCGCCGGACGGGGATCACGTATCGGCCGTTCCGCACCGTTACGGATGCATCGGGGACCTGCTGATGGGACTCGAGCGTTCCGATGATGCGCTCGAGCAGCGCGACCAGCTCGCCCTCGGCCCCGCGGAGCTCCCGGCGCAGGCGGCGCAGGAGTGGTGAGGCGTCGTCGCGCACGGCCCCGTCGTCGGCGACCGCGCGCTCGATCGCGGCTTCGCGATCACGCGCCTCGACGAGCCGGTCGACGACATCGACCAGGAGAGCTCGGGCCATCGGCAGCCGCCGCGCGTCGCGCAGCGCGTCGCGCGTGCGACGGCTCGATGCCAGGAGGGCCGCCGCCCCCCGGAGCTCATCGCCGCTCAGGCGCGTGCCCGCGAGCCGAAGCCGCGCGAGCGGCGCACGCAGGTCGGGGAGCGGCTCCGGACGCCAGGCGCGCTCCGGGCCACCGAGCGATCGCACCGCCTCGACCCGCGCCAGGGCGCGCGCGATCGCCTCGGTCGAGGTGGTCGGCGTCAGCGCGTGGATCTCGTCGGCGCCAAGCGAGGACGTGGCGCGATCCGCGACGAGCGCGAGCGCCCGGGGAAGCTCCAGGACGCCGAGCGCGTGCGGGTTCATGTCCGCTCCGCGCGCACCGTCACCCTCGGGCGCTGAGCTCCTCGCGCACGATCGCGCTCACAGTGGCGCCGTCCGCCTGCCCCTTGAACGCCGGGAGGACCTTGCCCATGACCGCGCCGAGCGTCGTGGCGCCGTCCGCGATCGCGGATCGGACGGCAGCCCGGATGGTGTCCGGCGAGGCGCCGGCCGGGAGGTACTGCTCCAGTCGCTGGACCTCGGCACGTTCCTTGTCGGCGAGATCGGCGCGCTTCCCGCGCTCGTATGCCTCGACCGATTCCCGCCGGCGCTTGATACCGCGGCGGAGCACCTCGATCACGTCGGCGTCGGTGGGATCACGCATCAACTCGATGCGTCGGTTCTTGATGTCGGCGAGGATAGTGCCGAGGAGGAGCGTTGCCGGCTTGTCCTGCGCCTTGCGCGCGATCACGAGGTCCTCCTGCAACCGCGCGAGCAGAGCCGTCATCTATGCGTGCCGGCTCCGGCGATTCTTGCGCATCGCGGCGTTCATCTTCCGCTTGCGGCGCTCGCTCGGCTTCTCGTAGTGCCGATGCTTGCGCAAGTCGGAGAGGATGCCCGCCTTCTCGCACTTCTTCTTGAAGCGCTTCAACGCGCGCTCGAAATTCTCGTCGTCGTGGATGATGACTTCAGACAAACGTGCCGCCCCCGGAGATGATTGGAGCGCCCGCCCGCGCGAGCGCCGTGAGCCGTGTAAGCCCAAGAAATTAGGACGTTTACGCGTGCGCTGTCAAGCGCGCGGCGGGTATATATTGCGACATGCGGCTCGACGCTTCCCGGACGTTCACGCGGCGCGAGTTCGTCGCCGCGGCGGCCGGCGTCGCCGGGCTGTCCGTGTACGGGACCTCCTCCAACCTGCTGGACGTCTCCTCCCCGGTGCTCGCCCGGCCCGGCAACCGGCGCGTGCGAGTGGCCCTGTTGACCGATATGCACGGGCCGCACAACTACGTCGACCAGGATGAGCTCGTGCGAGCCGTCAGCGCCTTCCGGCCCCACCTGGTCTGCATCTGCGGCGATGCGGTCGACACACGAGGGGACGAGCCCCTGGTCGCGCGCTATGCGGCGCTGCCGGCCCTGCTCGGGAAGTTCGCGACGCTGGGGAACTGGGAGTATCAGGGGGAATGCGACCTGGGCCGCCTGCGCCGGGAGTACGAGCGCGCGGGGGTACGCCTCCTGATCAACGAGCGGCTCCGCCTCGAGGCCCCGGATGGCCCCATCGACCTGGTGGGACTCGACGACTGGCGGGCGGGGACGCCGGACTACAGCCAGGTCGCCGGGATCCCGGCCGCGGCGCCGGATGCACCGCGACCGATCGTGATGTCCCACTGCCCCGTGGGCTTCGACATCGTCTCGACGATCGCGAAGCGGCCCACGGCCGTGCTCTCGGGGCACACCCACGGCGGTCAGATCGCCCCGTTCGGGGTGGCCCTCGTCCTCCCGGAAGGGAGCGGCCGCTACGTCAGGGGCAGCTACGCCAGCGCCGACCGGCGGCACGCCCTGTATGTGAGCCGCGGGATGGGGAACTCCGGCCCGCCGTTTCGCATCGGATCGCGCCCGGAGCTGGCGCTGCTGACGATCGCGTAGCCGCTCACCCCGGCGGCCAGTGGAAGCGTCGGCCCGCCAGCAGGTGCAGGTGAATGTGAAACACCGTTTGCCCGCCGTCGGCGTTCGTGTTGATCACGGTCCGATAGCCGCGTCCGTCGTAGCCCTCGCGAGCGGCGACCGCCGCTGCCGCCGTGGCGAGCCGTCCGACGAGGATCGGGTCGCGCACGTCGTTGAGGGTGGGGACGTGGTCGCGCGGCACGAAGACGACGTGATAGGGGGCCTGGGGATCGATGTCGCGGAACGCGACGACATCGTCGTCCTCATAGACGACCGTGGCCGCGACCTCCCCGCGCACGATCCGGCAGAACAGACATGCCTCATCGGTTGCCACCTTCCCCTCCCGTCCGTGGGGGCTCGCCCGCTGCGCCGGCCCCTCGCGCGTCGGCCCCCGCGAGCACCACGCGAGCGGTCGCCAGGGCCGCGATCGAGGCCGTCTCGAACCGGAGTATAGTCTCGCCGAGCGTCGCCGGTATGAACCCCGCGTGCACGAGCATCGCCCGCTCGTCGGCATCGACGCCGCCCTCCGGCCCGGTGGCGATCGTGATCGCCGCGGCGCCGCAGCCGCGCAGGACCGTCAACAGGGGTTGGCCGGAGCGGTCGAGCAGGATCCGCGTACCCTCAGGCGCGTGCGCGGCGGCATCGGCCGCGGCCGTGGCGGGCTCCATCGCGGGAAGCCACGCGCCGCCGGACTGCGCGAGGGCCGCGATGAGGCGGGCGCGCACCTTTGCGTCGAACGCGGCTCCCGAGCCGCGCGGCGACACGCTGCTCGAGCGCCGCCAGACGACCGGGCGCCAGCTCGCGGCGGCCAGCTCCGCACACTTTTCCGCCAGCCAGAGCATCCGGTCGCGGTCCGCGACGGGCACGAGCATGTGCACGGCCGGCGGCCGAGGCACCGCCACGCGCCGCTCCACGTCGACGGCCGCGTCGCGGCGTCCGAGCCGGACGAGAATCCCCGTCCCGACCGATCCAGCGCCGTCGAGCAGCACCACCCGTTCGCCCACCGCGAGGCGCCGCACTCGCATGTGATGGGCGGCGTCGGCGTCGAGAGTCACGACCTCTCCGGCCCGGAACGGCTGCCCGAGGTAGAAGCGCGGCAGGCCCGCCGCGTCCCGCCGCACGTCCGTCAGTGGCGGGCGATCGTCACGCTCCACCAGGCGTCCTCGAGGTCCTCGTCCGCCACCCGCCAGCCGCCCCCGGTGAGGCGCGCCACCATCCCCGCTCGCTCCTCGACGAGGATGCCACTGAGGATCGCGCGCCCGTCGGAGGTGAGCGCCGCCCCGATGGCGGGCAGGAGGTCGACGATCGTGGATGAGATGATGTTGGCCAGCACCACTCGAACTGGCGCCAGCAGCGGCAGCAGCAGCGCGGCATCACCGTCGATGACGTGAACGCGATCGGCGACGCCGTTCCGCGCGATGTTCGCCTCGGCGTTGCCGATGGCGTCGGCGTCGAGCTCGATCGCCGCCACGCGCGCGGCGCCGAGCTTGGCCGCCGCGATCGCCAGCACGCCGCTCCCCGCGCCCAGGTCCGCAACGCTGTCGCCGCCGCGCACGACCCGGCTCGCCAGCCGGATCGCGCCGCGGGTCGTCGGGTGCTCGCCCGTCCCGAACGCCATGCCCGGATCGATGACCACCGTCCGCGCCGGGTCGCTGGCGGCGGCCAGCCAGGGCGGGGCGACGGTGAGCGGTCCGACGACATGCGCCCGCACGGCGTCGCGCCACCGCTCGCTCCAGTCGATCGGGGCGGCCCGGGCGATCGCGGTGTCGGCGTCGGGGTCCGCCTCGCGCAGCGCCGCTCGAAGTGCCGACTCATCGGTCTCGATCGGGACAAAGCCGCGGAGGGTCGACCCCTCCTCCTCGATCACGCCGCCCGAGCCGTGGGCGACGAGGGCGGCGGCGATGCGGGCCCGCTCCGGCGACTCGCCGGCCCGTCGGGGTGTGACGCGCACGTCGAGCCACACCGGTGCGTGGCGCGCCGAGTCGGCGTCGGCGCGCGGGGCCGGCACGGGGCGCCCGCCCCTCGCGCTCACGCGCCGAGCGCTTCCTTCATCTTCCGCCAGAATCCCTTGGCGCGGGTCTGTGGCGGCTTGGACTCGACGTTGGCGAGCTGCTGGAGCAGTGCCTCTTCGGTCGGCGTCATCTCATCGGGCGTCCACAGCTGCACGCGGACGTGCAGGTCGCCGACCCCCGAGGCGTTGACGCGTGGGAGGCCGCGCCCGCGCAGGTCGAAGACGTGGCCACTCTGCGTGCCCGGGGGCACCCGGAGGGTGACGGCGCCGGTGACCGTCGAGACCTGGAGGTCGGCGCCGAAGACCAGCTGCGTATACGAGACAAGCGCTTCGGTGTAGAGGTCCTCGCCGTCACGCTCGAACCGCGGATCGTCGGCGACCTGAAAGACGACCGCGATATCCCCGCGCCCCCCGCCGCGCGCGCCGACGTTTCCCTGGCCACGGAGGGTCATGTACTGCCCGGTCGCGACGCCGGGCGGGATCTTGACGACGATCGTCCGCTCGGCCCGGACGCGGCCATCGCCCCGACACTTGCGGCACGGGGTCGACACGACCGAGCCTTCCCCGCCACAGGTCGGACACGGGGCAACGCTCACGAACTGGCCAAAGAAGGACCGTTGGGCCCGGCGGACCTCGCCGGTGCCACTGCACGTCGGGCAGCGCTGCGGGCGGGTACCGGGTTCGGCACCCGACCCGCCGCAGGCGTCGCACCCTTCGAGCAGCTTGACCGTGAACGATTTCTCCGCGCCCTCGGCGACTTCGGCGAGCGTCAGCTCCGCAACGAGCTTGATGTCGGCGCCCGACCGGGTCGTCTGCCCGCGCCCGCCGAACAGATCGCCCAGGCCGGCGAAGCCGCCGAAATCGCGCATGAAGATGTTCAGGGCATCGGCGAGGTCGACATGCTGCGCGCCCCCGCGCAGCCCCGCCTCGCCGTACCGGTCGTAGAGGGCCCGCTTGTCACCGTCCCGGAGGACGTCGTAGGCCTCCGTGATCGCCTTGAACTGCTCCTCCGCATCCTTCGACCCGTTGTTGCGGTCGGGATGGTACTGCATGGCGAGCTTGCGGTACGCCTTCTTGATGTCGTCGTCGGACGCGTCACGGGACACGCCCAGGACGCCGTAGTAGTCTGCCATGGCCTGCTGGTGGTCAGTCCGTCACAGTGTGTGGCGTGCGTGCAATGTACATCTGCCGGGGCCTCGCGGGCCGGCCGACGGTCGCGCGCGCGGGGGCGCGGCCCGTCCCGGTCGAGCCTGTCAGCCGAGCAACTCGGTGACGAGGCGCGACGTGTGGTTCACGAGCGAGATCACCTTGTCGTACGGCATCCGCGTCGGGCCGATGACGCCGATCACGCCGGTGAGCGGACCCGCGTGGTACTCTGCCGTGACGATCGTCAGGTGCCCGAGCCGCGGGTCGGCGTGCTCGTTGCCGATCGTGATCGAGATCCCGGGTTTGGCGCTGCGCTGCCGCAGGAGCTCGGCGAGGCGCTCGCGCGTCTCCGTCAGCTCGAGCAACCGCCGCAGGCTGTCGCCCGACGCGAACTCGGGCTGCTCGGCGAGCACCGACGCCTGTCCGAGCACGACGTTCGCCTCGTCGCGGGCGATGGGCACGTCGAAAACGCTGTCGCCTTCCTGCACGAAGATGTTGAGCAGCTCGCGGGCGGCGCTTCCCTGCGCGGCGCCGTCGCGGAGCCGATCGGCGAGCGATGCCCGGATGTCGCGCAAGCTCGAGCCGGCGAGGCGCTCGTTGAGCACCACCGTCACCTCGGCGATCGCCTCATCGGCGAGCGTGCCCGGCGCCTCGACGAAGATCGTCCGAATTGCACCGCCATCGAGCGTCATCACGAGCAGCAGCCGCTCGCTGTTCACGCGCACCAGCTCCAGCCGGCGGAGGACGGTCTGCTCGAGGCGCGGACCGAGCGCGACGCCCAGCTCCTGCGTGAGGATACCGAGGCTCTGGGCCGCGCACCGCAGCACGGTCTCGATCGCCGACCCGCCGGCGAGGATCCGCTCGACGAGCTGATCCCGCTCCTGCGCCGCGAGCGGTGCGAGTTGGACGAGCGAGTCCACGTACATCCGGTACGCACGATCCGTCGGCACGCGCCCCGCGGACGTGTGCGGGTGGTACAGGTAGCCCTTTTGCTCGAGATCGCTCAGCGTGTTGCGGATCGTCGCGGGCGAGACGCCGAGCCCGAACCGGCGCGCCAGCGTCCGCGAGCCCGCCGGCTCGGCGGTCTCGACGTAGCTCTGGATCACGGCCTCGAGAATACGGCGCTCGCGTTCGTTGAGATCCCGTAGGGACATAAGTCTAAATGTACTATCGACTTCGCACATTCGCTAATGCCACCGCGAGGGCGTCCAGCCGGAGCCATCCGCTCGCCGTCAACCCCAGCCGGTCCCCGTCCAGCCGAGCCCAGCCCGCGTCGACCCAGGGGGCGACCATGGCTCGCTCCTCCTCCCGAAGGACCGTCCCCGACAGGGTTCGCAACTCCAGGTACACCCGCTCGGCCACCCGGTTGTCCGGGGTCAGGCGCTCGGCGCCGGCCACCGGGTCCTGCCCGGCCAGTACCCGTCGCCGCCACTCCACATAGCTTGCCGCGTTCCAGCGGCGCTCGACGCCATCGAAGGCGTGCGCCCCGGGGCCGAGGGCCGCGTACGGCGCCCCGGACCAGTAGGCCGAATTGTGGCGCGCCCGCATCGTCCCCGGCCGGGCGAAATTGGACACCTCGTAGTGCTCGTAGCCGGCCCCGGCGAGCGCCGCGTGGGCGGCGAGATACTCCACCTCATACACCTCCTCGGGCGCCTCCGTGACGGCGCCGCGGGCGACCCACCGGCCGAGCGCCGTCGTCGGCTCGACCGTGAGACCGTAGAGCGAGATGTGGTCCACGCCGAGCCCGAGCGCGGCCTCGAGATCGCGCGCCCAGGACCGCCCGAGGCTGGCGGGCAGGGCAAAGATGAGGTCGACCGAGAGCCGGGTGAACCCGGCGTCCCGGGCGGCCTCGACCGCCGCGCGGATGCGGGCCGGGGAATGGGTCCGATGCATCCAGGCGAGCGCCGCCGCGTCGAACGACTGGGCGCCGATCGACAGGCGGGTGATCCCGGCCCCCCGCCACGCCGCCGCCGACTCCTGCGTCACGTCGTCCGGGTTGGCCTCGAGCGTGACCTCGCCCCCCGGATCGAGTGTGGCGCCCGCCCGCAGCGTCTCCATGAGTCGCTCCACCCCTGCGCCCCCGAGTGCCGAGGGCGTCCCGCCGCCCAGGTAGAGCGTCTCCACGCGCCAGGGCGCCGCTCCCGCGGGGTAACGCAGCGCCATCTCCCGTCGGATCGCCTCGACGTAGTCGGCGACGGGCGTCACCCGGCGCACGGCGATCGCGAAATCGCAGTAGGAGCAGCGCCGGGCGCAGAACGGCACATGGACGTACAGGTGGCGCGGCGCGGCGGCGCGGTCCGGAGCCCCTGGCCCGACCGACTCGGCCGGAGCGGCCGGCGGCGTCGCGCCCGGCCCGGCAGCCGTGGTCGCGGGCCCGGTCACAGCCGCCGCACCTCGCCGGCCATCGTGCACTCGACGAGGCCGCGCAGCTCGAGCGTGGTCACGGCCGCAAGGCACCGTATGGTGGGTACGCGGGACCGGGCCGCGATGGCATCGACATCGGCTGCGCCATCGGCCAGCGCATCCCACACTCCGGCCTCGTCGGCGGTGAGCTCGGCGGGTGGCGGCGTGAGCTCGACCCGGGGGCTCAGCAGCGCGACCGCGTCGGCGGGCTCCAACACCACGAGGACGCCCGGCTCCTGTAGGAGCCGATTGGACCCCAGGCACGCCGCGGTCTCGACCGGGCCCGGGACGGCGGCGACGACGCGGTCGAGCCGCTGCGCCTCCCGCACCGTGTGCCTGGTCCCGCTCTCCGGCCCCGCCTCGACGACGACGGTGGCATGCGCGAGGGCGGCGATGAGCCGGTTACGGCGAGGGAACATCCACTTGTCGGGATGCACACCCGGCGCCGACTCCGAGAGCAGGAGTCCGCGGCCGGCGACCCGATCGCGCAGGGTCCGGTTCCGGGGTGGGGCCCCGACGTCGAGCCCACCCGCGAGGACGGCGCAGGTGCGGCCATCCGGCACATCGAGCGCCCCTTCGTGGGCCGCCGCGTCGACCCCGCGAGCGAGCCCGCTCACGACGCACCCTCCGGCCCCGGCCACGGCCCGCCCGAGCCGCCGGGCGAAGGCCACGCTTCTCGGTCCCGCGTCGCGGGCCCCGACGATCGCGACCGCCTGCCGCTCGAGCACCGCCGGATCGCCCATCACGTACACGCGTGCCGGAGGCCGCTCGAGCGCGAGGAGCGCTGGCGGATAGGGCGGGACTCCCTGCTCCCAGACCGCCGCCGTCAAGGGAGCGGGGCGTGCTCGGGCCGGTCGTGGGCGGCCTTGCGCACCGCCAGCAGCTCGTCCCACCAGGCGGCGAGCAGCCCGTCGAGCCCCTGGCGCGCCGGCGCACTGATCGCGAAGACGCCGAACGCATCCGGCGCCTCGATCGGCGGCGGTGTCTCCTCGCCGAGCAGATCCATCTTGGTGAACACCACACAGTGCGGTTTGGCGAGCAGGGCCGCCGAGTACGCCCCGATCTCCCGGCGGAGTTGGTCGTACTCCCCTTGCCAGTCCAGCGCATCGACCGGAACGAGGAGCGCGAGCACGCGCGTCCGCTCGACGTGTCGCAGGAACTGGAATCCGAGCCCTCGTCCCTCGTGGGCGCCCTCGATGATCCCCGGGATGTCGGCGACGACGAACGACCGGTGGTCGCTGAGGGCGACGACGCCGAGGTTGGGCGCGACGGTCGTGAAGGGATAGTCGGCGATCTTGGGCCGCGCCGCCGAGATCACCGAGAGCAGCGTCGATTTCCCAGCGTTGGGCGGACCCACGAGCCCGACATCGGCGATGAGCTTGAGCTCGAGCGTCAGCCTGCGCCGCTCCCCCTCCTCCCCCGGCTGCCACTCGCGCGGGGACTGGTGGGTCGCGGTCGCGAAGAACGCGTTGCCCTTGCCGCCGCGGCCGCCGCGCGCCACCAGCAATCGATCCCCGTCCCGGAGCACCTCGCCGAGCCGAACGCCGGAGTCGGCGTCGACCGCGACCGTGCCCGCCGGGACCGGAAGGACGATGTCCCGCCCCGAGCGGCCCGTCTTGTTGGAGCCCATGCCGTGCTCGCCGCGCTCGGCCGACCAGGAATCGCGGTACGTGTAATCGAGCAGCGTACGGAGGTTACTGTCCGCACGGACGTACACGTCCCCTCCCCGGCCCCCGTCGCCGCCGTCGGGGCCTCCCATCGGCACCCGAAACTCCCGGCGGAACGACGTGGCACCAGAGCCGCCGGTCCCGGCCTCCACATGGACGACGACACGGTCGATGAACACCCGTCAGCTCCTGTAGCCCGCTCGAACGAAGTTTAGCCGCACCCGCCGGGGCGGCCGCATCGCGGCCACGCGGCCGGTGCGAGGCCACGCCGCCTCAGCAGGCGGGCGCGATCTCGCCGACGATCTCGTTGCGGGTGTTCCGGATCGGCTTCCGGAGGTATTCGGCGAGTCGTGGGGAGAGGCTGCTCCCCAGGATGCCGAGTGCTTGCAGGAGGCGCACGATCGCGGGATGCTGGGCCCGCTGCGCCCCGTCCTCGACCTTGACGGCGATCCCGAGCCCGAGCTCGGGCACGGCGACCGAGTGGACCCCTTCGGCCCCGACTTTTGCGACGACCCGGCCGCCCGTGTCCTCGAGGATCGCCGAGTCGAAGCGGTCGGTCCCGCCCACCAGGAACGGACGCGCGCGCATGGCGTGCACGACGCGGGACGCGACTTCCTCCCCCCGCGACGCCGCCTGAGCGAGTCGCGCGTACGCCCGGGCCATCCCGTCGAGCGAAAGGGCGACGACGGGGACGCCGCATCCGTCGATCCCGACGACGAGCGCGCCCGCCGGGACGGTCGTCCAGTCGGCGAGCGCCGCCAGCACGCTCTCCTGCACCGGATGTGCGGCCCGCTCGTAGCCGGCCGTCGGCCACCCGGCGGCGTGGGCCCGGGCGAGCATCGCCGCGTGCTTCCCCGAGCAATTGTTGTGGAGCCGGGAGACCCGCGTCCCGCTCTCGCGGGCGAGCCGGATCCCGCGCTGCGACAGCGGTTCGTGCACCCCGCAGGCGAGATCGCCCTCCTCGAGGCCGATGTCCCGGAGCATCGCCTCGGCCAGCGCGACGTGTTCCGGCTCCCCTCCGTGGGAGGCGCAGGCGAGCGCCAGCTCATCGTCTCCCCAGCCGAGGTCGTCGAGTCCGCCGTCCGACACGAACGGCATGACCTGGAACGGCTTTGCCCCGGATCGCCAGAAGGAGACGATGGACGGGTCGCCCGCCCGGCCGACGAGCCGGTCCCCTGGCCCGACGACCGCCGCGTGCACGTGGTGGCGCGACTCGACGACGCCCGCCCGCGTGACCACGACGTCGAGCTGATAGGTGTCCATCGCCCGCAATCTAAAACACCCGGATGAGGCCCCGCGTGTACCGCCGCGGATTCTGCTTGACGTCGAGGAGCACGGCGTTGAGGGCGGTGATCGCACGTGTGAGCTGATCGTAGAGCTGCTCGTCCCGCAGGAGTTTCCCGGCCGACCCGCGTCCCGCGTTGAGCGCGCGCACGAGCGAGTCCGCGCCGCTCGCGGCGGCCGCGAGGTGGGTGTATACGGAATCGTCGTACAGCAGCTTGCCCACCGTGCCCTGGCGCGACCCCAGCCGCTGCACCACGGTGTCGATGCCGGCGACGGCCGACACCAGAGTGGCGTAGAGCTCGGGATCGTCGAGGAGGCGCCCGACGGTGCCTCGGGGGTTCTCGAGGCGTCCGAGGAGCACATCGATGCGGGCCAGGGTGCTCGTGAGCTGATCGTACAGCGACCGGTTGGTCACCAGCTGACCCATCGTCCCGTCGCCGCGCACGATGCCGCCGGTGATCGACTTGAGGTCGCCGGTGAGCTGCACGAGGTCCTGCACGACGGTCGAGGCCTGGGCGATCACCTCGTCGACGTCCACCGTCGGGACGACCGGGATCGTGTCCCCGGGCTGGAGCACGTTGTAGCGGGGCGTGCCGGACTTGATGTCGAGGATCTTGTCGCCGAGGAGGCCGAGCGAGCGGAGCTCGGCGCGGCTGTCGGCGCGAACCTGTGGCTGGAGCCGGCGGTCGATCGACAGCACGACCCGCAGGTTCCGCGTCGTGTCGCTGCCCACCGGGAGGAACTGGATGTCGGTGATCGTCCCGGCGACGACCCCGTCGACCGTGACCGACCCGCCGCGGGTGATGCCGCGCGCGTTGGCGAGAAAGACGTACAGCGTGTAGCGCCGGGTGAAGAGGTTGGCCGCCTCGCCCAGCTTGTAGACGGCGAGCACGAGGGTCCCGACGGCGACGAGCACGAGCAGCCCGACGCGCAGCTCGTCCCAGGTGATGCCCGTCGAGCGCTTCATACGGCCCGCCTCGCGAGCGTGGGTGCCGCGGCCGTCCCGCCGTTCGCAGGAAATGACACGACTAGAGCCCTCCCAGGAAGTCCTGGATGTAGCGGTCCTCGCTGGCCGCCATCTCCTCGGGCGTCCCGAAGAACGCGATGCGGTGGTCCGCGAGGAGCGCGATGTAGCTCGCCATCCGGTTGGCGGAGCGGATGTCGTGCGAGACCACGACGCTCGTGACCCGCAGCTCGCGCTGGAGCTTGACGATCAACCGCGTGATGGTGGCGGTCGTCAACGGGTCGAGCCCCGACGTCGGCTCGTCGTACAGCATGATCTCGGGATCGTTGGCCAGCCCGCGGGCGATGCCGACCCGTTTCTTCATCCCGCCGGACAGCTCGGCGGGGAGCAGGTCCATCACGTGGTCGGGATCGAGATCCACGAACCGCAGCTTCTCGCGGACCCGCGCCTCGATCTCGTCGTCACTGAGGCTCGTGTGCTCGCGCAGCGGGTAGGCGACGTTCTCGAAGACCGACATCGAATCGAACAGCGCCGCGCCCTGGAAGACCATCCCCATGTGCTGCCGGGTCGCGAGCGCCTCCTCGAAGCTCAGGCCGGCGACATCCCGGCCGTTGACGACGACGCGGCCCCGGTCGGGGACGAGCAGGCGGAGAATGAGCTTGAGGGCGGTCGACTTCCCCGTCCCCGACTCGCCGACGATGACGAGCGTCTCCCCCCGATACACTTCCAGTGAGACATCCTCGAGCACCGGCCGGTCGAAGGCGAGCGACACGCCCTCGAGGGCGATGACCGGGCTCGCGCCGACGCTCTCCTCCCCGGCCCCGTCGGCGCGCAGCTCGCGGCGGATGGCCGCCCGCACCCGCTGGGCCCGCGGGCTGTCGCTGGTCGATGCGCTGTCGGCGCTCACGATCGGTCGCACATGGGAGGAGAGGGCGGGGGCGGGGGCGGTCAGAAGAAGGCGAGCAGCATCTGGGTCATGAAATAGTCGACGATGAGAATCGAGATGCTGGCCGTCACGACCGTGCGGGTGGTGCTCTGGCCGACGCCCTCGGTCCCGCCGCTCGTCGTCAGCCCCTGGTAGCAGGCGGTGATCGCGATGATCCCCCCGAAGACGAGGGGCTTGGACAGCCCCTGGACGAAGTCGTTCGGGATGAACCGGAGCGTGAAACCGTCCGAGGCGATCTGGTCCCACACCGTCCGCCAGTACAGTGAGCTCGGGATGTCGACCGAGAGCGAGGCGATGACGTTGCCCCCGAAGATGCCGACCAGGTCGTTCACGACCGTCAGCACGGGGACCATGACGAGGGCGGCAATCAGGCGGGGCACGACGAGCTTCTTGATCGGGTCGGTGCCAAGCGTGTTGAGCGCATCGATCTGTTCGGTGACGCGCATCGAGCCGATCTCGGCGGCGATCCCGGAGCCCACGCGTCCGGCCACCATGAGTCCCGCGAGCACAGGTCCCAGCTCGCGGATCATCGAGGCCGAGACGAGGTGGCCGAGGTAGATCGTCGCGCCGAACGTCTGGAGACTCACCGACGACTGGAGCGCCAGCACCATGCCGGTGAAGAAGCCGGTGAGGATGACGATGAACAGGGAGTCGACGCCGATCGCGTTCATCTGCTGGATGACATCGGCGCCGTAGAACGGGCGCGCGAAGATGAAGCGCACGGCGTTCCACGTCAGGATCGCGCGCTCCTGGACGGCGAACACCGCCAGCTTGGCTTCGGTGTTGAGGCGCGCGAACAGCGGTGACGTCAAATTGACCGAGGTCGAGGCATCTCGTACCTTAGCATGGCGCATGCCCTCGTCAATCTCCCGCGAGCGCCTGGAACGCCTCCTGAGCGCCGCTCCCGGCGTGCGAGTGGCGGTCATCGGCGACGCCATGCTCGATGTCTACCTGCGGGGCGATGTCGAGCGCATCTCCCCCGAGGCGCCGGTGCCGGTGGTGCGGATCCGGGAGCGGACGCACGCGCTCGGCGGCGCCGCGAACGTGGCGCAGAATGTCGCCGCTCTGGGCGCGACGTGCGAGCTGGTCGCGGCGCTGGGGGACGATGGGCCGGGCCGCACCCTGCGGGCCCTGCTCGCGCACCTCGACTCCGGCGGCCGCTCGCTGGTCACGGTGGCGCGCCCGACGACGACCAAGACCCGGGTCGTCGCACGCGCCCAGCAACTGGTGCGGGTCGATGAGGAGGAGGACGAGGACGTCACCGGCCCGGAGGTCGACAGGTTACTGACGGCCGTCGAGCGGGCGGTGGGCGAGGCGAGCGCGGTGATCCTCGAGGACTACAACAAGGGCGTGCTGGTGCCGGCCGTGATCGAGGCGGCCATTCGGGCGGCGGGTCGGCGTGGCATCCCGGTCGTGGTCGACCCCAAGTTCCGGAACTTCTTCCGCTACCGGGGCGCCACGGTCTTCAAGCCGAACCGGCGGGAGCTCGAGGCGGCGCTCGGCGCCGCGGTCGACTTCGACGCTCCGACGGCGCTCCACGACGCCCTGGAGCGGCTGGGGGTCGGCCATCTCCTGCTGACGCTGGGCGAGCAGGGCATGGCGCTCATCGCGCCGGACGGCACGACGCATCGGGTGGCGACCACGGCGCGAGCGGTCTACGATGTGGTCGGCGCCGGGGACACGGTCACGGCCTATCTGGCCGTGATGCTGGCCGCGGGGGCCACGGCCCTCGAGGCCGCGATCGTCGCCAACTACGCCGCCGGGGTCGAGGTCGGCAAGCTTGGCGCGGCGACGGTCTCTCCGCGGGAGCTCCTCGCGGCCCACGCCGCGGCGCGGGACTGATCGAGTCGGGGCGGGCCACAAGTACCGGAACGGCGCGCGGGAGGCCATCTTCCCGTGGTAGCCCGCGACGCGACCCGGGCGGTTCCCGACTTCCACTTCGAGGCACACTGATGGTGTTCGCCCGCACGATGGCGCTCGTCGCCGGCAGCCTGACGCTCGCCGGGGCGACGGTCACCGCGCAGGAGTTCCGGCAGCAGGATGCGTATCACGCGATGCTGAACGGTGTGGCGGTGCGCGTGACGGCCGCGACCGACCCCGGCCTCCAGATCGACGCTGGCAAGCCGCCGGACCACGTGCACCTGGCCCCGTTGCTCCCAGAGGCGGCGGCCGCCTGGGCGGACTCGGGCGTCCGTCTGCTGGACGCTCCCGACACGTCACCGACCGCGCACGCCGCGACGCTGTCGAGCGCGATGCTGGTCGACAGCGCGCACAACGCGGTGTCGATCGATCGGGTCCTGAGCGACAGCGCGCCACACTGCTCGATCTTCTTCACCGACGCAGCGAACAAGAACCACGTCCGGGCCGACGTCCCGTGCACGATGGCCCGCCAGTTCCTCGCCGGGCTCGCGCATGCCGCCGCGTTGCAGGCGACGTACGATCGCGCCCAGGCGGCGTCGCCGGCGGCCGTCGCCGACGCCCAGTCGCGGGTCGAGATCCGCCGCCAGGACTCGCTCGCGACGGCGGCCCAGACGCAGATGCGCCGCTACCACGACTCCGCCGCCGGCGCGATCCCCTGACGGGCGGCGCATCCGCCCGCCCGCGCACCGGTGGGGGGTGCCGCACGAAGGGCGGCGTCCCGCGGTTACCAAATGAACGTTTTTTTGGATGGTACGACGGCGGCGGCGGGACCGTGGTGGCGCCGGGCGTGGGGCCGTGGGGGCCCCGCGGGCACGCGACGTCGTCGGCACCCGGAACAACGACGACGGGGGCACCGTGATGCCCCTACGCGGGGCCGCGGGACGCGGCGCGCGGAATGCCCGGCCAGGCATCCGTGTGGGATGCGAACGGCGGGCGGCATGAATGCCGCCCCTACGCGCGGGGGCCCGGGCGGCGGGACATGGCGACCGGCGAACGGCGGGCGGCATGAATGCCGCCCCTACGCGCGGGGACGCGGGCGGCGGGACATGGCGACCGGCGAACGGCGGGCGGCATGAATGCCGCCCCTACGCGCGGGGCGGCCTGGCGGCCGCCCCTACCACGCGGTCGGGTGTGTCGCTTGCTTTTGCTGGACGGCCGGTAGCTCAGTGGTAGAGCGAGCGACTCATAATCGCCAGGTCGCAGGTTCGATCCCTGCCCGGCCGACTCCACGGACCAGGACGCGACCGCATGTTCGCCCGTTCGTGCGGGGGGTCTGGCGGGCTGGGCGAGGCGACGTCAGACGGGTGCCGGCGCCGCGCTCGGTGTGACGCGCTGGCGTCGCTCGAGGCGACGCCGGAGGGCGAGCGCGGGCACCTCGACCAGCCTGTACGACGCCAGCGCGCAGCACGCGACGAGCACGAGACTCACCGGGAACGTCGTCCACCACGCCTCCGACCGCGCATCCAGGAACGGCTGCTGCCAGAGGTAGAGCGAGTAGCTGAGCACCCCGACGCGTCGGAGCGGCGCGCGATTCAGCACTCGACCGACGGCGCCCGCGGGCGTGCGCACGAAATAGTCGATCATTGCCGCGATCCCGAGATTGACCAGCGGCGCGCCGACGAGGGCTTGCATCCGCGGCCGGTCCTGCGCGGCGATCACCAGGATGCCAACGGCCACGATCGCGATCCCGGCAGGCGTGAGGATTCGCCGGTACCACGCGGTCGCCCACAGGCGCTCGCGCATCCCCGCCAGCAGCCCGCCGGCCGCGAGCGCGTCCGCCACCGTCTCGAAGGTGTAACCGACCCCCACGTGCGCCGCCGGCGTCCCGTACCATTCGGCGAGCCGGACGGCCGGCACCACGCACAGGACGGCGAGCGCGACGTGGAGCCCGCGCGACCGGCCGAGCGCCACGAGCGTGATCGGCCAGAGCAGATAAAACTGCTCTTCGACGGCGAGCGACCAGGCGTGCCCGACGATCCACGCATGGTCCGGGTGATAGTTCGCGGTGTAGGTGAGCGCATGCAGCAGGTCCCCTGACCGGAGCGTCACCATGCCGCAGGCGCCGAGGAGCGCGACGCACGCCAGGTACCCGTAGTAGGCCGGGCAGATGCGGAGCACGCGGCGCAGGTAGAATGTGCCGATCCGGATCGTGCCGGTGCGCTCCATCTCGGTGAGCAGGAGTCCGGTGATCAGGAATCCCGAGAGCACGAAGAAGACGCGGACACCGAGCGCGCCCGTTCCGACGATCTCGGCCTGGGCGGCGGAGAGCGGGAAGCCCCGCGTCCCACCCAGATGCGCGAGCAGCACCAGGCCGATCGCGACGGCTCGCATGCCGTCCAGCGAGGGGATGCGTATCCCCGATGACCGATCGGCGCCCATAGCCATGCCCCGTGCGGGGGGTCAAACGCATGAGCTCTTCGTGGGGGCTCGAACCTGCGAGACGGCGGAGCCTGGGTCAAGTGTTCGAGGACTTGACGGTCGAGGGCGGGACTCCGGGGCGCGCCCGGGACCCGGGCCCGCGAGCGGTCATCCTCTCCCAGTCCGACGAGCGGTCCCGCTCGGTCGCGATGCAGGCCTCGACGTCCGCGTGCCCGCCGGTCCGCTCGAGCCGGCGCGCTTCGGCATCGAGCCGTCGGATGGCGGCGAGCTTGTCGTCCTGGCCGAGCTTCGCGCGCTGCACGGCGTCGGTGAGCACACGGATGGTCCGGTCGTAGACGCGGAGCGGTACCGGGTACGGATGGCCGTCCTTGCCGCCGTGCGCCAGCGAGTAGCGGGCCGGATCGCTGAACCGGGCCGGCGCACCGTGCACGACCTCGCCGACCAGCGCCAGCGCGAACACGGTCCGGGCGCCCACGCCCGGCGTGAGCAGGAGGTCGGCGAAGTCCGTCGGCCCGCGCGCCTGCGCGGCGGCCAGCGCCGCATGGAGCCGGCGCCCCATGACATCCTCGGCGCGCACCTCGTGGTGAAAGGGCAGCTCCAGTGCCGGCGCGGGCCTCCCGGCGCCGGACAGGGACGACGCCGGCCACCCGGGCCGCGCCGACCAGGCCGACCGGGCCCGCCGGAGCGCGTGCGCGATCGCTGCCGGACCGTCGTGAACGAGCGCCACCTGGGCGGTCCGGGCGGGCGCCGCGCGGGGGTCGACCAGGTTGACGATCGGTTCCGCGCGCGGCGGCCCGTCGATGGCGGCGTGCGGTGCATCGACGAAGCTCGTGACCCGCTCGCTGAGCCAGTGGTAGCGGCGTGCTTCCCGCCGGTCCGCGCACATGCCCTGCTGGACCACCGCCCATCGACCGTCGTCGGCGAGCACGAACCCGTGGAGGTAGAGATCGTACCCGTCCTGGACGGCCGCGCCATCGACCTTGGCGACCAGGCGACTCGTGCGGGCGAGCGCGTCACCGTCGGTGCCGAGGCGCGCCGCGAGCGCCATGAGCTCACCGGGCGTCTTCCGCGACTGGGCGCCGCGTCCGCCGCAGACGTGGATGCCGAGCTCCCACTCCACCGGCGCGAGGCCGCGCTTGAGCGCGCCCAGCACCGACGTCGTGATGCCCGAGGAGTGCCAGTCCATCCCCATCACGGCGCCGAACGCCTGGAACCAGTGCGGGTGTGCGAGGCGCCGGAGGAACTCGTCCCGCCCGTACTCGAGGACGATCGCCTCGGTGATGACCCGCCCGAGCCGCGCCATACGTCCCGACAGCCACCCCGGGACGCGCCCGTGATGAAGCGGCAGCACCGCCGTTCCGGTCGGCCCCATGGCCGCATGCTAGCCGCCGCGGATGGCGGGCGCCAGCCGACTGTTACCCGAGAGGGGCGGCGATCTCCGGGACGCGATCCATCACCGCGAGGTGGTCGGATGCACGCTTCAGGGTCCGTGACGACAGGACGTCCAGCACGACCGCACAGAGCAGTAGCTGGAATCCGAGCAGGACCGGCAACGCGGCGAGGATGACGGTGCCGGCAGAGGCCAGCCGCCCGGTCTCAACCGACCGAATCCACTGCGCGCCGCCGAAGATGATCCCGAAGGCGAGCAGCGGGATCCCGGTCAGCGCAGCCACGGACACGACGCCGAAATCCTCAATCAGGTAGCGCCAGTAGAAGCGGCGCAGCATCCCTCTGAGCAGCAGGCCGGGGAACGTCAGCAGGATCCGGCCCAGTCGCATCGAGCTCCGCTCGCCCGCGTACCGGGCGGGCATCGCCACGTCGATCACCCTGGCGCCGGCGATGTTGAGCTCGATGAGGGTGCTGATCTCGAAGAAGTACCGATCGCTGAGCTGATCGAGCGGAATCCGCCGCAGCATTGAGGCCGTGATTGCGGTGTACCCGTTGGTGATGTCGAGCATGTTCCAGTAGCCCGATGCGGCCTTGCCGGCAAACGACAGGCATGCGTTCCCGAACAGGCGCGCGCGCGGCATACGACGAAGGGCGTCGAGATCCACGAACCGGTTGCCCTTGGCGTAGTCGGCGAGACCCGCGCCCACGGCCGCGATCAGTGGCCCGAGGTGATCGCCGGACATCTGTCCATCGCCGTCCATCTTCACGCAGATGTCGGCGCCGCGGCTGAGTGCCGCAGCGTACCCGGCCTTGACGGCCGCTCCGACGCCGCCATTTCGGGCGCGCCGCACGAGAACGACCCGACCGTCGCCGAGCGCCTCGATCCGCCGTACGGTGTCGTCGGTCGACGCGTCGTCGACGGCGATGATGAGCCCCACATCGTCCGGGATCGACTGGATCACGTCGGCGATCTGGCCCGCCACGTTGAAGCACGGAATGATGACCGCCACCAGCCACTCAGCCCGCTCGCGGTCTCGCATGCGTTCCGGAGCGTGGGTCGTGTCCGTCGGGGTTCGCCAACCGGCTGCCAGGATCGCCATCTCAGGATGGTCCGGGTCGCCGGACTGCGTAGACGGCCCACGCGGTATCGGCATACATGGGCGCGCCGAGCGCCCGGCGAAGCTGCGCGGTCAGGGACTGGGGTGACGCTGCGACGATGGGGGCGAGATACCGATCTTGCACGACGAGGAAATCCGCTCCCGATGTCCGAAGGAAGTCGGCGAGGAGATCACGGTTCAGGGCCACCTGGAGCTCGAGCAGGCCGCCGGGGTGAAATGCCCCATCGACTACGTGAAACGACGCCTGCTGCCAGTAGAACGTCATAGGAATGGCCGCGTTGTAGATCCGAGCCCCGGCCGCAGCGCTTCGGCGAACGGCGCCGAAGGCGCAGGTGTCCGCACACCCGCCAAACGCGAACGAGCGCTGCTCGGCCGGATCGGTCGGCACCCGGGTGTGCAGCAGGGCCTTGGCGTATCGCGGGGCGCTCAGCGTCGGGCCGATGAGCAGTCCGGCGGCAATCACCCACTCACGGACCGGCCGCCCCGCGAAGCGGTGCCACCGGGCCACGCGGATGGCCTCCGCGGTCTCGCCGTCCGCCGCAACGGCGCCGTCCGCGGACCGCCCCCTCCGGGCGGCCGCTGCGGCATCGGCTCGTCGTTCGACTACCGCCCTCAGGGAGTCGAGCACAAGGGCGGCGCACACAATCGCCAGCGGGATCCAGTAGGCGTACCGGATGAGGTACGTCGTCGCGACCCAGGTACCTGTCGCATACCAGGCTGCCGCGAGAAGATCGAGGGCGCGGCCCCTGGCCAGTCGCCGCACGAGGAGCAGCGACGCCGGGAAGAGCAGCGCGTAGCCGAGGAGCGGCGGCCCGCGCAGCGGCCCGTCGACCGTCGATGTCACGACTCGGAGTGGCAGCGCGAGCAGGTCGGTTGGGACGTAGCTCAGACCTCGGCGGAGATCCGCCGCCTGGGCCGCCAGGTCCGCCGGACTCCAAAACGGGGCCGGCCGGCCGAGTGCATGCGCGACGAGCGGCGTCACGGGATCGCCGGTGAACGCGAGGTTGCGGATATACCAGACGGATCCCGCGGCCAGCAGCACGGTGAGGTACGCCGCGAGCGGGCGACGGCGCAGCCGATACCACGCTATGCCAATGAAGAGCGGGACGAAGAGGACGTTCGTGACCTTGAGGCTCAGACACGTCGCCCCACAGATCGCGGCCGGGATGGTCTGACCGACCGTGACGTGTTCCTGCGCGGCCGAGGCGGCGTTCACGGACCCCTCGTCCCGCAGGGCGAACAGCGCATAGATGGCGACGGTGAGAAAGCACATGATCGGCACATCGACGAGCGCGACGTCGAGGATGTCCATCACCGCCGGCGTGAGAAGGAATGCCAGGCGCGCCACGCGGACCACGGGTGTCGCGACGTGGAGCCGTGTCAGCCAGGCCCCGATGCACCACGCCGTGAGCACGCCGGTGAGCCAGCTGAGGAGATGCGCGAGGGGCGGCGAGCCCAGCATGAGAGCGACGCCGAGCAGGGTCTGCCAGGTCAGCGTGTAGAGGGGATACGCGAGGTGTGGGTCGACGGTCAGGTGACCGACGGCCACCCACTGCTGCGGATACGCGAGGTGGTACGAGACCTCATCCCACCGATACGGCGGCAGCAGCGCGGGGAGGGACCACACGAGCGCCACCAGTGTCGCGACGGGGGCATCCCGCACGACGCCCGCGACCACGTTCGGGAACGCCGCCACGGCTCGCGGCGCGCTGAGGACGATCGCGACCGCGGCGGCGACGACGGCCCACCACACGTAGGCATGGACGAGAGCGAGGATCGTCGTGACGAGGCCGAGCACCGCAAGTCCGGTCGTCAGCGTCACGACGAGCACGTCGGCCGGCGCGCGCAGCCGGAGGCGATGACAGGCGTGCGATCCCGCCGCCCAGGCGACCACGCAGACCGCGGCCAGCAGGGCGAACGAGCGCGCCCAGAGCCCGAGCACCGCGGGGTCGACGAAGTTCCCCCAGGCGATGAAATCGACCGACCGCGACCAGGCGCTGCCCAGCGCACCCACCGTCGGAGCCCTCCGGGATTGGCGGCGTGACGCCTAGAGGACGCGGGAGCCGGGCATTCGTTTCCCCCGATTCCTCCGCGGTCACCCGGCCTCGGCGCGACACCCCGTGCTACCTCGGTCCGGGCGCTCGCGTTAGGTTTCCCACCGCGGTCGCGTAGCTCAGCTGGTTAGAGCGCTGGTCTCACATACCAGAGGTCGGGGGTTCGATCCCCTCCGCGACCATCGCATGCAACCACGGACAAGTCAGCCACTTAGCCACGAGAGCGGCCACCCAGTGCGGTGGCCGTCCGCGTGAATTACGCCCATTCTGCGCCCATCCTAGGGCAGAGGTGCCCGTCGATACCGCTCTGATGATCCTGCGGGACTACGGCCCGTGGGCGCTGATCATCGCGCTCCTCACGTTCGTGGGCTGGCGCGGACTCGACGCGTACGTCCGTCGTCGAGTGGACGGCCTGGTGGAGCTGGCTGTCGGGAAGGAGTTGGCCGAGCACCGGAGCGGACTCGAAGAACAGGCGGCGCGACTCCGACAGCAGCATCTCAAAGAGCACACGACGTTCAGTCTCTACACCACGCGCCAGCACCGCGTCTACCCACGTCTATTCGGCAAGTTTCGCATCGCCGAGGGCACGCTCGTCAGGCCCACGATCGAGATGGTCAACGACTACTCAAAGGCCAGCGACGAGCAGATACGAAAGGCCGCCGTCCAGCTCGGGGTGGACCAGGAGATCGTCGCGCCGATCCTGGCGAAGCTGAAGACCGACCGCCGGGCGGCCATCCGAGAGCTGCAGGCACTCGACGACCAGGTGCGCAAGAACCGAGGCCTGAACGCGTACAGGGACGCGAGGAACTACGCCGTCCTGAACGATCTTTACCTGTCCGACCCGGTGCGCGTGGCGCTCAACGCCGCAATCGACAAGTTCGCGGCGTACAGCGCCTATGTTATCGTCCCCGAGGCGGGGACCGCTATGGCCATGTACAAGGCCGGAGAGGCGGTCGGCCAGGCGCTCACAGAACTGAGCCGCGTCATCCGCGCTGAGCTGAGCGGCGAGGTGCTGGCCAGCGCCACCGGGACCACGACACCCGCGAAACCGATCGGCGCCGGAACTGCAGTCGCGCCCATGCCGGCCGCAAGCACTCCCACCAAGGAGCGTCTCGCCTAAGCGCTCGCTCGGACGAGCTGCCCAGATGCACGACCAGCGCGCCCTCCTGCTCCGGGCGCGAGTCGATGTAGGTGTTGTAAGGTCGTCTGAACCGTGGAGTGCCTCGCCAGCTCCTAGGCGACCTTGCGTCGTCCTGCTAGCCGGCCGGGATCGAGAGCGCCAGGTGGCCAAGGAAACGGAATCTCACTACTTGTGAGCACTCGCATACGTCCGTAATGCTTCGATGGGAAGGTAAACAGTGGCTAGAGGCGTCCTCAACGAATTTCCAGCCGGCCGAAGCGGGTGGTCGGTACCGCCAGCTCTTCACGAAATCGGCACCGCTCGTGGGCTCTACGACCCAATGCGCTGTCTGGTGCGGATCCATCCCAAGTTGCAGGCAGATGTAGAGACACTCGCTCCCGGAAATTACCGCCTGGGCGAAGTCCCTCTGGAAGTCCTATCTGCGTTCTCGACTCAACTGCATGAGACCGTCCACTGGTGGCAGCACATCGGCTCCACCGCTGGACTGATGTTGAGCCTCTGCCCTGCTGCGCAGGCGCACCTGAACCACCGAGACTTGTTGCCGGTCGATTGCCGAGATAGCGCCTGTCAAGTCACTGCGCGAGTACCACCTCTCGCGACTCTGTTCCGATAGCGACTGCGAGCGTTTGTTGAACGTGATCCTGAACAACTGGCACGACATCGAATTCTGTCGCCGTCTCATGTTAGATCCGCACGGAAGTGAGCATGTGCTGCGGGATGCCTATTTCGAATCAGTTGGGCATGGCTATCAGATATTGTGGCGTACCGGCCTATGGCTGCTCTCTGGCGCACTCGATCCCGATCTCATCGTCCTTCCGGATCCGCGGCGATGGGAGGATGCCTTCCAAGTACTGAAGCAAGAGAAGACAAAGAACTTTACGTACGGCGAACCAAACCTCTTACCGGACCTTGGCGCGTTCGACTTGTTCGAGGGACAGGCGCGATTCACGCAGCTGCAATACCTCCACTTTGCATCCGGAGCCGAGCTGGATTGGGATGACTTCCGGTCTGCCGGTTTTCTAGGGGATGTCTATACTCGGGCTTTCGCCGGGTTCCTGCACGGATTGGACGAGCCGTGGCCTACCTCGGTGGGCGATCCACTCGTGGCGACCTTCCTTGCGGCCTGCGACCTGGCGATCAACCCGACTGAAGGTTTCCCGTTTGACATCCGACATGCTCCTTCGTTTGTGTTCGACGTGGACCCGGGATTCCGGTTCATTCGCATAGTAAAGGCCCTTCGCAGCACCCAAACACTTCGGCGGAACGTTACGTCCTTCAGTCGCGACGAATACATAGAGCTGACCGAAACGGTTTCCGAAGGCCTGCTGTGGCCCTCCCCCTTGGCGGCGGCGGAGCGAATCGCCGTGTGGCGCGATGCCCAACCTGCGGTCGCGTCACTAATCCAAGAAGACGCGGAGTTCCGTTTCACCAATGCCAACCTTCCGGTGCGGCTATTTGCAGGTCGCTTCCTCGCATTTCAGCGGGACAAGCTGCGCATGCCCGAGTTCTTTGCCTGGCCCGGTGCGTGCATGGTTAGCCAAAGCGGGAGCACGAGTTTAGGAGACGCGGGCGATGCGTTCTACGCAAACGCCGCGCTATTCCTCGATGCTCCGAACGGCGAGGTTCGTCCGCACCTCCTCGTCGGCCGCAAGACGGAGGACATCTATAAGACGTTTCAGGCGTTTTTCGCCTGGATTTCCACTTACGACCTCGTCCGTCAGTGGCACGTGGAGCGTGGCCCGTTCATCATGGACTATGACTGGCTCACACCAGGAGTATCCCCCGAACAAGTGGAGAGCTGGGGGGCGGCTACTTTCGCTTCTGTCTTCAATGTTCGCCCACAGGATTTCTGGATCCTTTAGATGGACATAGCGGGAGATCGGCGGACAGTCAGCCCCTGAAAAGCTGAAAGGGTGCCATGGCCCCTTATCCGGTGGTAAGCTGGAGATGTCGAGTCAACCAGTTACCAGAGGAGAGACCATGAGCACCC
>Ga0209062_1001282_pt1 | contig 47265 bp, 36 predicted proteins | sample Coa_R2_2_FD_187158 | JGI IMG/M metagenome (GOLD analysis project Ga0209062, IMG submission 187158) | Surface soil microbial communities from Centralia Pennsylvania, which are recovering from an underground coalmine fire - Coalmine... | ecosystem: Environmental > Terrestrial > Soil > Unclassified... | reverse complement strand
GGAGGGCCTTTCTGGGGTGTTTGTTTGCGCTTAGTTTTATTTTATCAAGTGGAGGGGAAATTCCCGGCACGGGTTTCTGCTTTGGAATGAGTGGGTTAGCCCGGGTGGGGGCTTGACACGGGTTTCCCGGCACCCGGTGCCTGGGTTGGATCCCGGCCTTCCCTGCCCTTCGCTTTGCAAAGAATGGAGCACCCGGATTCGTTCTGCTTTCTGGCGTCCTGCGCGAAGGGCAGCGCATCGCCTGTGCGGTGCGGCCCCCTCGGCTTCGCTCAGGGATGACGAATTGTTGTGATTGGTTTGCATCCTTCATCGGCTGTGGAGGAAAAGGTCCTAAAGGGGAGGAGCCTGCCCTACAGGTTCTGATAAACTAGAGCCAACGCCGACGTAGCTCAGTTGGTAGAGCAGCTGATTCGTAATCAGCAGGTCACCGGTTCAAGTCCGGTCGTCGGCTCCAGAATCCCTCTTCCCTTCCTTTCTATTTTGAATCTCTGATTTTTGGCTCTACTTTGACTTTCTGATTTTTTTTAGCTCTATTTTGACCCTCTTATTTTTGGCCTGTTTTGCTGCTCTGGCTTTCGTGGATACTCCGGCGTTTCTTTCTGTGAGCAAAAAAAAAATCGGAGGCACCGGGCCTCCGATTTTCCTGGACGTGAAATGCTTTTACACGGTGACCGGCTCGAGCAGGCGGGCCCAGCGCCGCTCCCGGCGCGCCTCGTATGCCTTTTTGTGATATGCGTATCCGGCGATGAGAGGCAGGGCCAGTGTGGCTTCACTGTAGACCATCTGCTCGAAGGTGGTGTCTACCTTGCCCCATGAGCTGGCTTCTTTCAACGTGCTCGACGAGAGCGCTCCGTCGCGAACGTCTGCCACAGTGATCTGGACGGCGTACTTGTGCATAGGAGCTTCGTTGCCAAGGATATCGGCGGCAACGACGATGTCCTGGGCGAAGTTCTTGGGTACGCCACCGCCAATCATAAGAAGGCCGGTGGTCGGGTTGGCGATCTTCAATTGTGTAAGTTCGTAGAAGTCTTTCGCCGAATCAATGGAAACCTTTGGCTTGTCCTGGCGGGCGTGCTGGTGGGCAACCAAGCCGAAGCCTGCAGAGCAGTCGCTGAACGCCGGGCAGAAGATGGGCACGTCCTTCTGATAAGCAGCATAGACGATTGAGTCTGTCGCGCCTTTCTCAGGGGTTTTGCCTTCGTTCAGAAGGTAAGCCCCCATGGCGCGGATAAACTCACGCGAGCTATACGGACGCGGATCGAGTGAGTTGGCGATCTTTTCTGTGGTTTCGTCGCAGAAGCGCAGCTCTTCTTCATCAATGAGCGTGTCATAGATGCGATCAATCATCAGCTCGCGCAGTGTTGCGTCTTCAGTGCCCTGCCTGAGCAGGTCATTGGCAATCCAGTGGCGGAAGCCCAGAGCTTCAAAGAAGTCCTGGTCCACGATATTGGCGCCGGTAGAGACGACTGCATCCACCATGTTGTTGCGGATGAGGTCAATGAATATCTGCTTGAGGCCGGCCGAGATGAGCGAGCCAGCCAGGCAGAGAATGATGCCGCATTCCTGGTCGCGCAGCATGCGCTCATAAATGGAAGCTGCCCGGTAAAGGTCACGGGAGCTGTAGGCCATGTGCTGCATGGCATCCACCAGCCCCACGACGTTGTGCTTCTTGATATCAATGTGCTGGATGGGGTCTTTCAGAAGTTCCTGTTTCGTAGGCATAGCCATTTCAGGATATCAGGAACAGCCGCATGAATACAGGCGATTCTGTTAATTTTCGACAGCGAATATGTTGCAGTTCTACAGCAGTCAGAACCCTTCTTTGACCATGGTTGTTCTGGACGAGGTCCAGGTGAGCGTGTAGCGGCTGCCTTTCCGCACGTTGGCCACGACGCTCGGCTGGAAACAGGCGATGCAGGTGCCACCCGGCCGCCGCACGCTGGGATAAACGACCCCAATGGAACCGCGTTCCAGCAGCTTTACGGTCAGCTTTTGTGATTCGACATAGCTGTCCGGATCAAGGCACTGGGCAAAACGGCCCGACTTTTCCGATTCAGGACGCAGGTCGTGAAAGCTACCGGTAAAATCGGCAAGATATTCGTCGTACTGAAGTTGTTCCCGCTCATTCCACTTGATTTCGGCAAATTCGACGGACTTGTGAAACATGATTTCTGCCTTGGAGGTGGCCAGCTCAAAGCCGGCATACCACGCTCCGCGGTCGGGCGTGGAGAAGCGGGCCCCCAGTGGATTGGGATGAGTGAAGGCCGCATTAATGATGCGGTAGTGCGGCACGTTGAAGACCAGTTCGCGCTGGGTGATTCCCGGGCGCAGGTTTTCTTCCGCTATCAGGCGCGCGTTAGTGGCGTTGTCCAGCTCGAAGATGTGCTGCAGGTGCTCGTCATTATCGGCGATGCGGGTCAGCACTGACTCGAGATTGGTGCTGTATTTGGCCGGAATCAGCCGGTGCGTATCGAACCGGCGGAGCTGCGTTAACGGCGGAAGGGACGGATCGGGTGGTAACTCGTCTGCCAGTGGTATCTCTGGGTGCGCCTCCATTTGCGCGCGCAACGAGGGGAGCGGATTTTCCATAGCGGCGTCTTTTGGCATTCACAACTCAGAGTACTGTATAGACGGGCGTTTGGTTCTCCTCCCTACTCTACCTGCTGCTGGGCCTTGTATCCGTCGCGGGCAACCACATCGTATTTCAGCGGGTGGTGCTTCTCATCCTGCATGCGGAGCGGATGGCCCTCCTCATCTACGAGTTCGACGCGGATCTTGCGCCATGTGCCGTCCAGCTTCTGATTGGTTGGGTGGTAGCTGAGCACATATTCATTGCGGATGGACTCATTGATCTGGTGAAAGATGTCGGGCATTTCCCCTGCAAAACGAGGGAAGAAGGCCATTCCGCCGGTCATGCGGGCGAAGGTGGTCATCTGGTTGTCCGCCTGGAGATAGTCGAGATTGCGGATCGGGCCCATCATGCCATAGCTGTCAGCCATGATGCGCGCAGTCTGCCCGGTCCCAATGGAGAAGATCGTCACATTTGGCGTGCTCTTGATCTTCTGGAGCACCTTATCGAGCGTGATCTTGCTGAAGGTGTCGCGCCCGGAGGAGATCAGGATGACATACTTGCGTCCGTCCACACGGGTGAGGCGGTCCAGCGTTTCGTATAGAGCGTCGAACAGGTTCGTCTCATGCCAGGTGGGAATGGTGAGCGAGTTGAGCGCCTCATAGACGAGCCGCTTGTCCTGGGTAAAGTCGGTGAGGATCTGCGTGTGCATGTCATACATCACGACGGCGATGTAGTCATCTGGCTTGAGCTGCTGCGCAAATGTGTAGGCAGCATCTTCCATGTCCTGAATAAACCACCAGCTGGTGGAAGCGAACTCGACGAGCAGGACTGCGGTAATGGGGGCCTGGATGCGGCGGAAATCGGTGATCTGCTGGGGGACGCCGTCTTCGTACACCCGGAAATTTTCTTTTCGCAGGTTGGGCACGAACTGGTGAGTTTTTTCGAGCACCACGCCCACGTCCACGTTGACGACCGGGACATTGACGCGGAGGGAATAGTTCTCAAGCCCTGGGGGGTTTTTGACTTTTGGCTCCGGCGGAGGCGGAGGGGCTTCTTCTTTTTCCTTCTTTTTCGGGATGGCGATTGCACCTGTGTCGCCGGTGGGACCGCCCGCTTCGGGAGCATTCTGGTCTTGTTGCTGCTGGTTCTGCTGGCCGGGCTGGGTTTGCTGCTGGTTCTGCTGCTGTTGTTGTTGCGCGGGCATTTCTGCATGCAGAAAAACGGCCAGGATGCAGGGAACAAGGGCTTTACGAAGCGAAATCTTCATGTTTGACTTCATTGTCGAACTCCCGAACGCCGGACTGCAAGTTTCGTTTGCAGGGGTTTGTTACGAAACCAAAATTGTTTCGTCATGAGAACTGATACTCTACCTCTGTAGACGTGATTACCCGCCTGAAAGACATCGGTTGGCTCATCCTGTGTGCCGCAACAGCCCTGGGAGGGCAGACCATGTCCAGCTCGCCCCCTCCTTATACTGCCGGGTTTTATCCGCTGGACCAGGTCCATCGGGGCCTCCATGGGGTAGCGTACACCGTTTTTGAGGGGACGAAGCCGGAACCGATGGGGGTTGAGATTCTTGGGCTGCTGCACAATGCGCTGGGGCCCGGACAAGACATGATTCTGGCGCGCCTTGAAGGCACAAAACCCGAATACACCGGAGTAGTCGCGGGTATGAGCGGCAGCCCGGTGTACGTGGACGGAAAACTGCTGGGGGCGCTCAGTTACAGGATCGGCATTTTCAGCAAAGAACCGATTGCCGGAATTACACCGATTGGCCAGATGCTGGAGGTGGCGCATAACGACCAGTCGCTGATGGCTTCCAATGCCACCAGGCCAGCGGTAAAACCTGCATCTTCTGACGTGGTGCAGACCGACGCCATCCGTCCGATGGACACTCCGCTGGTTTTTACGGGATTCAGCCAGCAGGCACTGGAGTTCTGGAAAGAACACGCTCCTCCGGCAATGGGAGCGACTGCGGTTGCAGGCATTGGGGGATCATCCAGCGATGAAAAGCAGCCCGAGCCAATTGTTCCGGGGTCGGCAGTGAGCGCTTTGCTGATGCGGGGCGATCTTGAAATTGCAGCCACGTGCACGGTCACGTATGTTGACCCGAAACAGCTTCTGGCGTGCGGGCACCCGATTACGCAGTATGGCCCGGTTTCGATACCGATGACCAAGGCCCAGGTGCTGGCAACGCTGCCTTCGCCGTATAACGCCTTCAAAATCATCAATACGACTGAGACGGTCGGCTCTTTTACTGAAGACCGTGAGTCGGCCATCTTTGGCCGCTTTGGCGAGCAGGCGAAGATGATTCCGGTGACGGTGAACATTACCGGTGAGCCTGCGCCACACACCCTGCACATGGAAGTGGTGGACCAGCCGCAGATTACGCCTTCGGTCGTCATGGTTGCTGTGTTTCAGGGGCTGATGCAGCGCAACAACTTTACCGCCGAAACCAGTTATCGGGTGCGCAGTACCGTGGACATTCCGGGTTATCCAACCGTGCGCTTTACCGGACTTGCCGCTCCGGGTGAGCTTCCCGCGAACCTTACGGCTGCGCTGATGGTGGGTGAGCATTTCTCCCGCTTGTACGACAATGCGGCACGCAAGGCGCCCATCCACAGCGTGAATATTGAAGTAGAAGCCATTCCGCGCCGCCTGACGGCGCAGCTTGAGAGCGCGCAGTCCGCGGCCGCCACCGTCCATGCCGGGCAGACCATCATGATCAACGCGGCGGTGCGCCCATGGCGCGGCGAGATCCGGAACATTCGCATTCCGGTGACTCTGCCAGCGGTTTTGCCGCAAGGGCAAGTGCGCCTGCTGGTGAGTGATGGCAGCACGCTGGACCGGCTGACGCAATCTCCTTCGCGGTTTCTGAATACACAGCCGCTGGATGTGGCTGCGACGATCGAGCAACTCAACAGCCAGCATGAGAATGACCGTCTTTATGTCACGCTACTGGATCCGTCACCGCAGGCGGTACTGGATGGCCGCACGCTGACGACGGTCCCGGTATCCATGGCAAACGTGCTTGAGCCGATGCGCCAGAACCAGAAACTGACGCTGAATGGCGAATCGGCGATACCGCTCGCGTCGGTGCAGATTGACAGCGTTCTGGATGGCCAGCAGGTATTGACCCTGAAGGTTGAGTAGCCTATGCGTGCGGCGAAAGCCTGATGGCTGAAAGCAGCGCTTCGGCAACACGCTCAATTTGTTCTTCTTCAAGATACGGATGCATGGGCAAGCTCAGGACCCGTTCTCCGGCGCGTTCGGCACAGGGGAAGCTGCCCACGCCCTGACCCATGGCCGCAAATACGGGTTGCAGGTGCAGTGGCACGGGATAGTGCACGGCCGTCGGAATCCCTGCCTGCTTCAATGCAGCTTCGACTGAATCGCGCTGATCATCCACTTCAATCGTGTATTGCGCGAAGGCACTGGTGTTCCCTTGCCGGATGACTGGTGTTTTCACCGCGTGACTGAGCAGGCGGTCATAGTGGGATGCTACTTTATGCCGTGCAGCAAGCTCATCGTCGAAGACCTGTAGCTTAGCGAGAAGCACCGCGGCCTGGATTGTGTCCAGACGTCCATTGATGCCCAGAGACACATGATGATAGCGGCGGTCCTGACCGTGGTTTCGCATCTCAAACATGCGGCGGGCAAGATCATCGTCGCTAGTAAAGCATGCGCCTCCGTCGCCGTAACATCCCAGTGGCTTGGAGGGAAAGAAGCTGGTGCAGGCAATTGTGCTCAGGTTGCAGGACTGGCGTGAGTGGTAGGTTGCGCCAAAACTCTGGGCCGCGTCTTCAATGACCGCAAGGCCGTGCTTTTCCGCGATTGCATTGACGGCGTCAAAATCTGCGCATTGTCCATACAGGCTGATGGGCATGATGGCCTTGGTACGCGAGGTGATCGCGGCCTCGATCTTTACCGGCGCGATGTTGTAGGTATCAGGATCAATGTCTACAAAGACGGGGGTTGCCCCCAGAAGGGCAATCATTTCTCCTGTGGCGAAAAAGGTAAATGGCGATGTGATGACTTCATCGCCGGAACCGATTCCCAGGGCCATGAGAGCCAGCAGGAGAGCGTCTGTTCCGCTGGCGCAGGAGATGCAGTATTTTGCTCCGGTGCGGGCCGCGAGCCGTGCTTCCAGATCAGCGACTTCAGGGCCAAGGATGAATTGGCCGTGATTGAGTACGGCCTGGATCCGGGCATCAATGTCTGTTTTCAACCGCTGGTATTGCGCCTTCAAATCAACAAATTGCATACCTCGATTGTCGCCGATTCGGCCCTGGGAGTTAAGGCACTCCTATGTCAATCTCTGGAGTTTCATCCTTGCTGGTTGGGTCACCGCATGATGGCACGCTATGATGAGAAGACCTTACCCCCGAGGTAGCTGAATGAGCGAACGTGACGGACGGATCCTATGGATAGACGTCTGCAAAGGACTCGGCATAATTTGCGTTGTGCTGGGGCACTCTCTCAATGGAACGGTACTCCAGCATCTTATCTACACCTTCCACATGCCCTTGTTCTTTTTTCTGAGCGGGTTTCTGCATCGGGTGCAGCCTGATCCTGGCGGGTATGCCAAACGCAAGGCGATCCATCTTCTGATACCGTATGTCTCATTCATGCTGCTGCTTTGCCCTCTGGCATATTTAGGAGCATTGCACCACCCCGAAAAGTGGAGCGGACTTACTAAAACTTTTTTATGGGGCGGGGGCCACATGGAAGGCAGATATGGAGTTCTGTGGTTCTTTACCTGCCTGTACATGACACAGCAGGCGGGCAACTATTTGCTGGTGCGGCTTCAATCCGGAACGGTTGCTCTGGCAGGTCTGCTTTCACTGGTATCGGCCTACCTTCTCGCCGCACTTGCTCCACATTTTTCACTGCCGTTGAATGCGCATGTGGTCCTGGCGGCATTGCCATTTCTGCTGATCGGACATTGGTACCGCAAGAGCCAATGGCAGCGATTGTTTGAATTGATTGCAATTGCGGGCGCCGCCCTTACGGCCTGGCTCGTATATCTGCATTTTCCGGTGGACTATGACATGAAATCCGGAAATTATGGGATTCCAGGACTTTCTTTTGTCCTGGGTCTGAGTTGCATCCTAGCTGTAATCGCACTCAGCCGCGGAATTGCGCGCGTAGCAGGACTTACTGTGGCACTTGCGTCTATCGGCGCTTCTTCGATGGGTATCATGGTGATCCATAAGGTCGTGCTGTCGAGTGGGCCCGTTTCGCGATTGACGAACGGCTGGGTGGCTTTCCTGGCCGCTCTCGCAGTGTCTTATGTTTCTACTCTTTTGCTGGCGAGATTTTCGATCACTCGGGCGCTCCTGCTGGGCTCTGAACGAGACTTTCAAAATCTCCGGAGATTGTCCGTTGTGTCTCGATCGAGACGTGCTACGGAAGTGGATGCGGCGTGACTTTCACTCTTCTTCAGCAACAAAAGGCCTGAGATTGATATCCAGAAGCCCTTCCGGGAGATTCATCACGATACGTTTCTGTGGAAGGTCCGTGCGCACCAGATACGCTTTTGCAAACGGAACGAGGGCCTCATGACCTGTTTCTGTTTCGAGGACGAGCAGAGGGGTTTCCGTGGCTTCGCGGTCTACTGCGATGATTTTGCCCGCTTTGGAGCCGTCCGGCTGGACGACGTGGCAGCCAATCAGGTCTGAGATGTAGAAAGAACCTTCATCCAGAGGAACGCGGTGTTCACGGGAAACGGCAAGATCGAGGCCGCGCAGCGTTTCCGCATCGGAAATCGAATCTATTCCGGTGAATTTGAGCACGATACGGCCTTTGTGCAGCCAATGGTCCTGAACGGAAACTGTACGGGAAGGATTTCCCTGAGTATCGAGCAGCATCAGCTCCCGGCGGTCGCTGAAGCGCTCAGGGAAGTCAGTAAGAAGGTCGGCAAGGACTTCTCCGCGCCGTCCCTGCGGGCGGACGAGGTGGGCAATCACAATCCACTGCGGACCTTCCATGCATTCTGTAGGGGGGCTTCGAGAAATCACTCGCCTGGAGTAGCTACCTGCTTGTGCTCCTCCAGAATGTCGAGCGTATAACGGTGGTGGTGTTTCATGCTGACAGCGCCAAGGATTGTACGCATGGAACGCGCGGTGCGTCCCTGTTTCCCTATGACCTTTCCAACATCGGAAGGAGCCACACGGAGCCGCAGTACCGTGCTTTCCTCCTTCTCCACTGCCTCAACAACAACCGCACCCGGTTCGTCCACCAGAGCCTTCGCGATCTCGGTGACTAATTCCTGCATATCGTCTGGTTTCTGTACTTGCGTCATTCCTTGCCCCCGCTTAAAAACACATCTTTTGGTGCATCAAACTGGCCCATAGTAACAGTTCAGTGCGGGGGAGGACAGTGCTTTCTGGTGTCTGTTCTGGCATTACTTCAGACAGTTACCACGCTATTTTCCATCAACAAAGGGCCACTAGCGACATCAGGCAGCGGCAGTCTTCAAGAGCCTTTGCACGGTGTCAGAGAGCTGCGCTCCCTTACCGGTCCAGTAATCAATGCGCTCACGCTTCAGGTCCACAGTGGCAGGATTGGTACGAGGATTGTACGTTCCAACCACTTCCACGGAACGGCCGTTGCGGGCGCGGTCTTTCTCGATGACCACTACGCGGTAATAGGGCTGTTTGCGAGCGCCAAATCGCGCCAAACGAATCATCAGCACAGGTAAATGTTCCTTTCAGTCCTTGTTCTTGTTTTGGGGAGAAACGTCTTAGAGACGGCCCGCGCGGGCAGCACAGGCACAGGATTTCCCAACGCTTAAGTATATCGCAATCTGGCCCCTGGGGCGATGATTGTGTCAGCCGATGAAGGAAAAGGGGCGGGATGGCCCCTTTTGATCTGCGAAGTACCAGCTTCGTCAGGACGAGAGCGCGGCGCTCTCCGTTCTGATTTCTTCCTCCTCACAGCCATCCGGTCTTCTGCGCGTGCGCTTGAACTTGCTGAGGAGCGTACTCAGCAGCACATACAGCACGGGAATGAAGATCAGATTCAGGAAGGTAGACACGACCATGCCGCCTACGATCACCGTTCCGACCGAGTTCCGGCCCTTGGCGCCCGCGCCTGTTGCAAAGTAGAGCGGCAGGACGCCCAGGATAAATGCGATGGAGGTCATCAGGATTGGGCGTAGCCGAAGCTCCGCCGCCTCGATAGCCGCATCCATGATGGAGCGTCCGTGCTCGCGGAGCTGCTCAGCGAATTCGACGATCAGAATGGCGTTCTTGGCAGCCAGTCCGACGAGCATCAGCAGGCCAATCTGCACGTAGACGTCATTTGGGAAGCCGCGCACGGAGACCAGTCCCAATGCGCCGAGGACGGCCATGGGAACGGACAGCATGATGATGAACGGGAGTGCGAAGCTCTCATACTGTGCGGCCAATGTCAGATAGACGACGATGATGCCCAGGCTGAAGATGATGATTGCCTTGCCCTGGGATTCCACTTCTTCGAGGGCCAGACCGCTCCAGGAATACGTCATGCCCTGGAGTTTGTTCTGCTGGAAAAGCTCTTCCATTGCCTTCAGGCCCTGACTGGAGCTGTATCCCGGTGCAGCCGAACCGTCTATCTCGGCTGAGCGGAACATATTGAAGTGATAAATCACCTGTGGGCCTGAGGTCTGGGAGATGTTGACAATGTTGTCCAGAGGCACCATGCTGCCGTTGCTGGCGCGCACGTAGAACTGCCGCAGGTCGCTCTGCTTCATGCGGAAGGGCTGGTCGGCCTGGACGTACACACGATACGAGCGGTTATTGAAATCGAAGTCGTTGATGTACTCCGACCCCATGTAGACGTTCAGCGCGTTTGTGACTTCGCTGATGGGCACGCCGATGGCCTTTGCCTTCTGGCGGTCAATCTGAATGAGAAGTTGCGGGTCATTCGCCGTATAGCTGGTGAAGAGCCCGGTGAGGTCCTTGCGCTGACGGCTGGCGGCGACCATTTTGTGCGCCACCATGTCTATGTCCTGCAAGGTGTTGCGGCCCGTGTCCTGCAACTGGAACTCAAAGCCGCCGAAGCTGCCAATTCCCTGCACTGCGGGAGGTTCAAAGACGGCGATGATGCCGCCGGGGACGCCGAAGAGTTTCGGCGTCAGCCGCTGCGCCACTGCGCCCGCGCTGTGGCTCTTTCCACGACGCTGATCCATGGACTTGAGCGGGACAAAGATCAACCCGTAGTTGGGCGCGCTTCCTCCGGAGAGACTGAAACCGGGCACAGCAAAGGTACCGAAGACGTCCGGGTCCTGCAGAATCAACTGTTCAGCGCGATGGGAAAGCTCAGTTGTGTAGTTCAGCGAAGCTCCCGGCGGGGTTTGCACTACGCAGATCAGGTAGTTCTGGTCTTCCTGCGGAACGAAGCCGGTGGGCACGGCGTTGTACGTGTAAACCGTGGCCACCAGTCCTGCAAAGAAGAGCAGAAGCACCACGTAGCGCAGCTTTAACGTTACATGGATGATCTTTGCGTAAGTCCTGCCCATCCAGAGGATGCCTGCCTCGATGCCGCGAGCGAAGGCTGCGTAGCCCCGCGAGATGAAGCGAATGCGGGTCCAGTCAAGCATCTTGTACTTCTCTTCCTCACCGCGGAGGAAGAGGGCTGCGAGCGCTGGAGAGAGGGTCAAGGCGTTGAAGGCGGAAATCGCGATGGAGAAGGCGATGGTCATCGCGAACTGCTTATAGAGGATGCCTGTGGTGCCGGGGAAAAATGAGACGGGGATGAAGACTGAAATCAGAACGAGCGATGTAGCGATTACGGCGCTGGTGACTTCTCCCATTGCCTCTGACGTGGCCTTGTGCGGATCACAATGTTCGAGGGATATGTGACGCTGCACGTTTTCGATGACCACGATGGCGTCATCCACAACCAGACCAGTGGCCAGAATGATGCCGAACATGGTCAGAGAGTTGATGGAGAAGCCAAACATCTTGATGAAGGCGAACGTGCCCACCAGAGAAACGGGGATGGTAATGGCGGGGATGACCGTCGCACGCCAATCGAGAAGGAAGAGGAAGATGACCGCGATGACGATCATAATCGCTTCTTCCAGGGTCGAAATCACTTCCTTGATGGAATCGCCGATGACGGTAGTGGTGTCAAAAGCGATGACATACTTCATGCCCGGCGGGAAGGACTTTGCCAGTTCCGCGAGGGCCGCTTTGGCTGCCTTATCTACATCGAGTGCATTGGCGTCGGAAAGCTGCTGCACACCAATACCGGTGGCCTCATGCCCGCTGTACTCCAGATTTGTGTCGTAGGTTTCGGCGCCGAGCTCTGCATGGCCCACATCCTTCAGTTGCACCAGGCCATTGGGCGTGCTCTTCAGAATGATCTGTTCGAATTCCTTTGGATCGGAGAGGCGCCCCACAACGCGAAGCGTAATCTGGAAATCCTGCGTAGAAGGAGCCGGCGGGCGCCCGAGCTGGCCGGAAGGAATTTCGACGTTCTGCTCCTGGATCGCATTGATGACATCGGTGGCCGTCAATCCGCGGGCCGCCAGCCTGGCAGGATCGAGCCAGATGCGCATGGCATATTTGCGCTCGCCAAAAATGACGACATCGCCCACGCCCTTGATGCGCTTGAGCGGGTCTTTGACATAGACATCGAGATAGTTCGAGATGTACTGGTTCGACAGGCTTCCGTCGGGCGAATAGAACCCTACAGCAAAGACGAAGTTCGGATTCGCCTTCGTGATTGTGATACCGGTGTTCTTGATTTCCTGCGGCAGACGGCCCTGTGCCGTGTTTACGCGGTTCTGCACGTCAACGGCAGCGACGTTGAGGTCATACCCGGTGTTGAAAGTGATGTTGATGTTGCTGGTGCCGTCGTTTGAGCTGGTCGAGGTCATATAGTGCATGCCCTCCACACCGTTGATCTGCTGCTCAAGCGGAATCGTGACCGCCGATTCGACCACCTGCGCGTTCGCACCGACGTAGTTGCTGGTCACAGTGACCTGCGGAGGTGCCAATTGTGGATAGAGCGATATCGGCAATGTCGGGATGACCGCAGCACCGCCTAGAATAATCAGCAGCGCGCAAACGGTCGCAAATACCGGTCGGTGAATGAAAAAATCTACCACGCGAAGACCCTCTTCTCGCTAGTGGGCATCTCAAGCCCTGAAAATGTTTTTGATCCGGGCGGCACGTTTTCAGCAGCAACACAACTGCCCTCCTGAGCAGGGCCTGGAGGTGTGTAGCTGCAGGGTGTAATTATCCCCAAGCCAACACGCCTGGCATTGCTTACCCTAATGGCTGCACCGGAGCGCCATCCACCAGGAACTGTGTCCCAGAGATGATCACCTTGTCTCCATTGGCCAGGCCGCTCTCCACTGCATAGCTATTGCCAACGGTGTCACCCAGCTTAACTGCGCGCTGCTTTGCAAAGTATTTTCCACCCTGGTCCTGCGCAACGTATACAAACGCCTGTCCGCCAATGCGGGTGACTGCAAGAACGGGGACGGTAGCTGCAGGCGCTGTTGACCAGATGACCCTCGCCTTCACCAATTGCTCGGTACGCAATTGCGGTGAATGGACCGGCGCCTTGGCCAGGATGCCCTGCAACTGGTCATCTACCTGCGGCGAAATGAAGTCTATGGCAGTACGCTCAATCTCTTTGCCGCTATTGTCTTCAATAACAACCGGAAGACCCGCGTGGACTTCACGCGCGCGCTCCGTAGGGATGTAAATGTACGCTTCCAGGTCTTTGTTTTCGTCTACTGTTGTCAGCAGCGTGGTGGTCGAAACATAGTCGCCCACGTGGACGGGGATGTCGCCCACGATTCCGTCAAAAGGCGCGCGGATACTGTAAAAGCCCAGTTGCTTCTCTCCGGCCTGGCGGGAACTCACGGCCGCTTCATAATCGGCCTTGGAATTCTTAAATGCCTGCTCGGCCTGGTCGAGGGCATCGCGGCTGGTGACGCCTTCGGCATACAGCTTGCGCTGGCGTTCAACTTCTACCTGGTTGTACTGGTAGACAGCCAGCTTTTGCTGCTCGGTCGCCTTCAGAGAAGACACCGTAGCTTCCTGCTGAATGGGATCGATTACCATCAGCAGCTGCCCCACTTTGACCCGGTCACCTGAATGCACATTGATGCTAATCAGGTTGCCGGCCACGCGGGGGTTGATGGTGGCAGAGCGGCGCGATTTGATGGTGGAGACATACTCGTCGCTGCGCGGTACCGACTGCGGCGCCACTACTTCTGTCTGCACAGGCAGGGCCTGTGGCGCGCCACCCTGCGCCCCGGCGCCGGCTGGCTGCGCGGGTTTGCCGCAAGCGGAAAGAAGCGACGCAATCAACAAAGTGCCAAATATAAGTGTGCCTTTACGTTCCACGGCTGGCCTCAAACCTTGTCCCTCGATGAAGAATTTGTTGCAGTAGTTACTCAACTATAAACCCTGGGATACCACTGTACTCTCTCCCGGGACGAAGTTGAAAACAAAGCTGTTTCCAAATTCTTTACCTGGGAGATTGCATAATGGATGAGGATGATACGGTGCCGGCTTCAAACAATTTTGCGTCCAGGATGCTTTTGGGCCTTGCGTCCGGGATGCTTTTGGGCCGTTCTGAAGGTCTGGAGATGCGTCATGGCTTAGAGCTTTGCGGTTATGAGCCTTTTGTTCATCATCTATACATCTATAGCGTCGAAATTCAAACCTGGCCGCATGGCAGTTTTCCCGGAAAGTGCATCTAAACCTACAAAACCGGGAGGGATTGACGAAATATGAGTAGCAAGACTGCCCTGAAAGAAGTTCCGTCCAGTGAGAAAATTGATCGCATCACTCCGCACTGGCGCCAATCTGCCAAAGAAGTGCAGAAGTTTGGCACGGTAATTCGTGATCTGCCGATTGGCATCAGCGAAGATGCGCGCCGTAAGATTACAGAACGCCTCAATATTCTTCTTGCGGACACTGCCAGTCTGCGCGATCTATACAAGAAGGCGCACTGGCACGTCAGCGGACCTACCTTCTATCAATTGCATCTGCTTTTCGACAAACACTTTGAGCAGCAGGTGGAGCTTGTGGACCTGCTGGCGGAACGGATCCAGATCCTCGGCGGCGTCAGCATTGCCATGGCGCATGATGTGGCAGAAACGACACGTCTGGAGCGTCCGCCCAAGGGCCGCGAAGAAGTTCCGGTGCTTATCTCCCGCCTGCTGGAAGCGCACAAAATCATTCTGCAAGATGCGCGCGATCTGGCCAGGAAGGCATCCGACCTGGGAGATGAGGGGACAAATGATTTGCTCATCAGCGACGTTGTCCGCACGAATGAGATGCAGGTTTGGTTTGTAAGCGAACATCTGGTGGAAATGCCGCTTGTGTTTGCGAAATAAGCGACCTGTTAATGTGGCTACGGTGGAGGGCCTGTACTTCCTGCAGGTCCTTCAGAGCGGGGAAAAGTAGTACCCTTCCTGTATGCGAACAGCGCTGCGTGTTCTTCTGGTTGTGGTTGGTCTCTGCCTGCTGTATCCGCTTGCGGTGCTTGCGTTTTACTTTTCTACACCGCGCCAGAATGCAACATTAGACAAAGTGGACACAATCATCGTACTGGGCTGTCCGACGAAGGCCGATGGCTCGCCTACTCCACAGCAGCGTGAGCGCGTGCTGGAAGGCGTGCGGGAATACGAGAGAGGCGTGAGCAGCCACATCATTATGACCGGAGGCGCGGCCCACAACCACTTTGTGGAGGCGCATGCGATGGCACTTCTGGCCGAGGCCAATGGAGTTCCGGCGTCGGCGATTGTGGAAGAGGACCAGGCACGGGACACGATCCAGAACATCTACTACTCGAACAAGATCATGGAGGCGCGCGGCTGGCACTCGGCCGAGGTCATCAGTTCCGCGTACCATTTGCCGCGCACCGCGCTGATCCTTGAGCGCTATCCGCATCTGCAATGGAAAGAAGATGCCGCGCGCTGGCCCCCTGAGTACGGCTTGTGGGAAAGGCTGATGCTGGACTGGAAAGAAGGCCTGAGCTGCCTTCGCATCCGGATGCACGGACTTCCCGCATTCAGGGGTTGATCCGCACCAGCTCCTGCTGAATGCGTCCGGTTACTTCGGCCCTTTGACCAGCGGTCATCATGTTTACTTCACTGCGGATGCCGAACTCCGGCAGATAAATCCCTGGCTCGACGGAAAAGCAGGTGAACGGCAGGATGCGGCGTTCGTCGTGCGTTTCGAGATTGTCGAGATGCGCGCCATTGCCATGAAGTTCGGTGGCGATGTTGTGTCCGGTGCGGTGCGTAAAGTACTGGGCAAAGCCAGCATCCCGGATCACGGCGCGCGCCGCGTCATCGGCCTGCCATCCTGCGATGGGCTGCTTCTGCGCGAAGGCATCCTTGACGACTTCTATTGCTGCGTCGCGCGCATTTTTGACAGTGGTGAAGACCTGTTGCTCCCGCTCGGAGGGCGCGCGTCCGACTACGGCGGTCCATGTAATGTCATACCAGCAGGAGTTGGGCCGATTCATGCGCGACCAGATGTCAATCAGGAGGAAGTCGCCCTTCCGGATTTTGCGCGAGCGCTCGGCTGTCGGTTCGTAATGCGAGTCGGAGGAATTCTCGTTCACGGAGACGTTCGGACCGTTTTCCGTGATCATGCCGGCGCGTTCAATGGCTTCGATGAACCAGGTCTTCATTTCATATTCGGTGATGCCGGATGAAATGCGCTCTCCGATGCGCCGAAAGCCTTCCAGAAGAATCTGGTCGAGGGCGCGCTGTGCTTCATAGTGGCTGGCGACCTGTTCGGCGGACAGCACGGCCTCAAACTGGCTGACAAGGTCAGCTGAACTGACGATGGTCTTGCCGATCTCACGTAAGAACTCAACGGTGCCCGCATCCACCATGGAGACATACATGATGGCGTTGCGGGGCGAATACTGCATGGCGATTCGCTGGTATGGTGCGAGTATTTTTTCAAGGCCCGATTGCAGCTCCTGCCATGAGGAGTACTGGGTCTTGTTGCCGGGCAGCGTGTCGAGGCGGCCCTGTTCGATGCGATGCACCAGCTTGTGCGGCGTGCCCTGCGCGGGAATGACGTAATACCAGCGGCGCGTGATGTGCGCGTTGGGGTCGAGCCCAAGGATGCGTCCTGCGATGGGGTCGCGGTGGTGATGATCGTAGAAGAGCCAGGCATCGAGCTTCTGCTCGCGCAGTGCGGATTGAATCGCAGACAGATCCATAAAGAGCAAGTGTACCGGAGCGTTGCAATCAGTGCGCAGATACTTTAACGAGGCGTTCATGGGGATTTTACGGCGTGCGCTTTGCCAGACCCTTCCGTTTCTCTTCGGGCCATTCGCGTGGTCGGCGCGCCGGGAGCCATGGCGCATCCGCCGCGCGCATTCATGGCGGATCAACTGACACGCAATACCGCGCTTCCATCAACGGCATCCAGGTCCTCTCCCATGCTCAATGACTCATTCTTCTTCAGCTTGCTCCGAACACCCAAAAGCATTAGAAATGAAGCACGATTACATTTCTCTTTTTTGAACTCCGGGGTCAGGAGCCTCATGAACATCAAAGAAGTTGCAAGGCTGGCTAAAGTCTCCACTGCCACCGTCTCTCGTACCATTAACGGATCCAACAAAGTCACTCCGGAAACTGCGGCCCGCGTTCGTAAGGCCATCGAGGCCCTTCGCTATTACCCCAACACCAACGCCCGCGCCCTTGGCTCCGGCCGCAGCAGCCTCTACGGGCTCATCATCTCCGACATCACCAACCCCTTCTTCCCTGAGCTGGTAAAAAGCTTTGAAGATATCGCGGTGCAGCACGGGCAGGAAGTCCTCGTCGCCAACACAAACTACGATCCGCACCGCACTGAAGTCTGTGTCGGCCGAATGCTCCAGCGCAAGGTAGACGGCGTTGCCATCATGACCTCGGAGATGGACAAGCACCTCATCGAGGAGTTCAGCCACCGCAACATCCCCCTCGCTTTTCTCGACACAGCAACCCCGCAAAGAGGCATCAGCAATATCCGCGTCAATTACGCTGCTGGCATTGACGCTGCCGTCGAATACCTTACCGAACTTGGCCACACAAACATTGCCTTCATTGCCGGCCCGCCGTCACTCATCTCGGCGCGCATCCGCAAACGCGCCTTCCTCAATATCATCAAGCGCAAAGGCATCCGCCTTGATGACCGTCTCCTCGAGCAGGGAAACCACCGCACCGACGGCGGCCATGAAGCCATGCGGCGCCTGCTCAATCAGTCCCTGCGCCCCACCGCCGTCATCGCCTCCAACGACCTGACTGCCATTGGGGCCATGGGGGCCATCTTTGAACACGGCCTCCGTATCCCGCAGGACATCTCCCTTATCGGATATGACGACATCGAGCTCTGCGCCTTCACCCAGCCGGCCCTTACCACTGTCCGACTCTCCCGTCAGGAAATCGCCCGCCTTGCCTTCCGCGCCCTCTATAACACCCACCAGACGGGAAGCTGGGACGGCGCCGAATACGTCGTCGAACCCAACCTGGTGGTCCGCCGCTCCACCGCCCCGGTTGGCGGAGTTTGAAGCAGACAATTACTCGTTGCAACAAGCAATGTCCGGAAATATCCTTCCGTTTTGTTGTTCCTGAAATCAAAGGGACCGGGGAAAGAGGGTCACCGCCCGCCGGCACTCATCGGAGCGGCATCCAGAGCGGTATGCAGATGCCATGGCACGCTCTCCCCGGAAAGCTCCGGATGCTTCTCCAGGAACTGGAGGGATGCGGTATTTGCCATCGGGTCTTCCTTTTCATCCGCAAAGCGGGCAGACTCCTCCGCCGCCTTTTCCTTCATTCCCAGGCGGCGATACACAATGGCCAGAATGTAGTGGGCAGCCAGGTCGTCAGGATCAATGCCCTGCAATGCCTGATACTGTTTTTCTGCCAGCTCGTATTTATGGAGCTGGTAATAACTGAAGCCAAGCTCGCGATGCGCATCCGGCGACTGGGGGTACTTCTCGACCACCCGCTCCAGGTTTGCAATCGCATGGTCCAGATTGCCCTCATTCCGCTCCACCAGCGCCTGGAAATAAAGCGCACGCGGATTGTCCGGGGCAAGCTCCAGCGCCTTTTGGATGCTCTCGCCTGCCAGCGAATACTTCTCCCACATCAGGTAGGCAATGCCAATATTCGTATAAATATCGGCGTAGTCCGGACGCATCTTCTTCACTTCTTCAAATGCACTGACTGCATCGCCGTACTGCTGTTGGTCCATCAGCGCAATACCGAAGTTGTTCCACCGCATCCAGTCCGGATTGTCCGCCGGATCGGGCTTCCCCGCGCTGTTGTGTCCAATCTCAAACGTCCGCGTGCGCGAGGCCATCTCCACCACCGGGTACGGAGGATGCTTGTCGCCAATAATGAAATTTGTAAAGATCTGGTTCAGGTGCCGGTAATTCACCCTGGCCGTCACCGTCACCGGCCCCTTCGCATCTGCCGGAATCCGGAACTGATATCGCACAATCGTCGAGCGTCCTGGCTTGATCGTCGCATCCGTCGCATTTGTATGCCGCAGCCAGACCTCGTGATGAATAAGCAGGTTGCCCTTCTTGTCCAGCATGCGGGTAATAAAGCTGTGTGCGCGCGGCTCCAGCGTGCCATCCGGCTGTAAATATCCGCTCTCGCTCAACACGCGGCCCGTCGCGTCCTTGACCGTAAACTGCACCCATGCCTCGTAAATATCGCGCTGCTCCGGAATCAGCGTATGTCCAATGCCCTTGTTCTGGACAACGACAAACGTCTCTACCGTGTCATTCGGCTTCAGGTCAAAATCCACAGAACCAAGCGGCGCAATATATTTCGGATCGTTGTCCTTCCGGATCGCAAACAGGTCTACATTCAGCTTCTGGTCTCGCAGAAAAGCAATCGTCTTCTGCAACTGCTCTTCGTATCCATAAAAGAACGGGACCGCAGTGTTGCCGCCAATCCAGCGATGCGAAGCCAGTGTCTTGTCCTTCGCGCCATAGTCGGGCCGCGTAATCGCCTCGCGAGGCATATGGCAGTTCTGGCACGTCTTGTATTCCTTGGAGTAAAACGGCAGCGGCGACCGATGCGAGAACGACGACGCCTGCCACTCGTCATAAAGACCAATGGCGCGCAGCCACTTGTAGTGGTTCAGGCTCGTCGGCAGATTGGCCTTGTGGCATGCTCCACAATATTCCGGCGTACGATAGAAGTCCTTCATCACCGCCTGCACATGGCGGTCCGTGTGCGCCAGAATGTCTTTGTACGGGACCTCTCCCGGAATCGGCTTGCCATTCTCATCCACCATCACCGCCGGAACACCCATCACATAGGCGCCCACACCATAGGTCGGCTGTAACTTCTGGATCGAATGACACACCGAGCAGGTAATGCCATCGTTATCAAAACTGCGGTCTTTCACCACCGGGTTCTTCGTCAGCACACCCGTAAACAGCGCTGTCGGGTTATGACATCCTTCACAAAACCGGGAGAATTGGATCCCCTGCGTCTTGTTCATCAGCTCCACGTCCTTCAGGTAGAACGGAGCGCGGAACGAGTTCGAGTGCAGCGACTCGCGCCACTGGTGGTACGCCGCCTCATGGCAATGCCCACAGTATTTTGCGGAAGGGAATGCCCCGGGCTGGATGAACTCTCCATCTTCCGTCGTGGCATTGCTGGGCAGGAAAGGCTTGTCTTTACCAAAGTGATAGTCGTAGCTCTGATGCACATGAGTATTGAACTCCGTGCGCACTGCCTCAGGACTGGCTCCGGCGTGAATCGTCCTGAGAAAGCAGAATCCTGAAGCAGCAATAAACGCCGCCACGATCCCCAGCCGAAATACGCTGGAAGAACAGATGAATTTGCGAGCGGACTTCACTTTTCCCAGCCTGCCAAAAACGAAGCTACACATGGTGCAACTCGAACTGTACTGCACCGCAGGCACAACTCACAAGAGAGAAGTCCGCGTATATCGCTGAAAACAAGTAAGATACACCAAACGGGCGACTTCCACCTCAACCTTTAGGTGGAGACGGCTCGCTGCCGAACCGCTGCACATACTCAGGTACATCCACACCCGGAGCCAGCCTCGGATCAGCAATCGGTTCTCTGGGCGTGATTGCGAGGGGCAACACGCCAGCCCATACCTCGAGAGCATAGTCCTCTTCTTCATCTACCGGCGGTCCGGTACGTACCTTTGCAGAGGCATCTTCAATCGAAAACTCCAGAACAGAGGTCGCCTTCAACTCCTTCTCATACGGACCGCGCACATCCTTCCAGCGGCCTTGAATCAGATGCTCAGAAATGATGCGCAGCGCTTGTATCTTCGCTTCAGGGTCTTCAATTTTCCGCGCCGTGCCAAACGCCACAACGGAACGGTAATTCATCGAATGATGAAACGCCGAACGGGCCAGGACCAGCCCATCCACCAGCGTGACGGTGACGCACGCAGGCACACCTGTTTCCAGCTCACGCACCATGCGGCTCGCCGTCGAGCCGTGCAGATAAAGCCTTCCTGCGTTGCGGCCATAGAGCGTGGGAATCACAAATGGCTGTCCATTCACACAAAATCCCACATGGGCAAGAAAGCCTGCATCCAGAATGCTGTGAATTGTCTCCGCATCATAAGCCGCCCGTTTCGGAATTCTTCTTACCTGCGCCCGTTCTGCCACATTCATGGTTTCGTCCTCGTCTGGTACGTAATCCAATTCACTTTCCATGTCTTGCCGCCGTCATCAGGAAACGGCCGCTCAAAATACGCCGAGTTTGCAGTGATCCTTCGATGTGCCCTGCCGGACGCGTCTGTCTCGAATGGTTCCAGGTTTGCCCGGGCCGTCCCACGCTTTTTAAGTCACTGAGGTGCCGTCAAACTCCACCCACTCATGGGGGCCGCTGAGAGGACGATGTATACGAATAGCCCAGCCATCCATGCTGCTCGCAATTATCTTTTAAGCCTCATGGCCCCTCTCAGCTACTCCCATACTCATCCCCGGATATGGTAGCTTTCAAGAACCACTTTTTATGGAATTGCTGATACCACTTTCTGAAACAAAAGGGCCCCTCTTCCGGCAGATTTATCTCGGGCTCCGGCAGGCGATCCTCTCTGGAACTCTCCATTCCGGTGAACGCCTTCCCTCCTCACGCGAACTGGCGGAGAAACTTCGTGTATCGCGCACCATCGTCCTGCTGGCCTACGATCAGTTACTCGCCGAAGGCTTTATCACAGGCCGGCACGGTTCAGGCACTTACGTTTCAACCGCACTGGACCTTGGTCACCACAGAGAAAACGCCCCGCCAGCCCTGCTGCGGCTTTCCCGCTTCGGCCGCTACGCAGAGGATGCCGTCGCCGGCGTGGCCGCTCAGCGCAGGCCACAACTCCTGCGTTACGATTTCGCCTATGGAAGGACTGACACGCAAAGCTTCCCGTTCGCAGCCTGGCGGCGCATTCTGCTTAGAAATGAGCGCCAGACCGAACTTCGCCATCTCGATTACGGTCCTGCCGCTGGCAATCAGGACTTGCAGGAGGCCATCGCCGCGCACGTCCGTAAATCGCGTGCTGTCATGTGCGGTCCCTCGCAGGTCATCATCGTAAATGGCGCCCAGCAGGCCATTGATCTTGCCACTCGCGTCCTGCTTGAACGCGGTGATCGAGTCGCGCTGGAAGACCCGCAATATCGCGGCACAAAGCACGCGCTCCTCGCCGCGGGAGTGCGTCTCGCCCCTGTCCCGGTAGACCACGAAGGCATCGTCACCAGCAAACTCCCCGCGGATGCGCGCGCGGCTTTTGTCACTCCCTCTCATCAGCTCCCTACAGGGGCCATCCTCACACTCAGCCGCCGGCTCCAACTGCTCGCGTGGGCCAGGCGCAAAAATGCCATCATTGTCGAAGATGATTACGATGGTGAATTCCGCTATGAAGGCCAGCCATTGGAATCGCTGCAAGGCCTCGATCCCGAAGGGCGTGTCCTCTACATCGGGACCTTCTCTCGCACCATCTTCCCGTCTATTCGCATCGGATACCTCATCGCGCCCAAGTCTCTTGTTCCGGCCCTTACCGCAGCCAAGTGGCTTTGCGATCGCCATGCCGGAACACTCGAACAACGCACTCTCGCTGAATTTATCGCCAGCGGAATGTATGAACGCCACCTGCACCGCCTGCGCCGTAACAATACTTTGCGCCGCAAGGCTTTAATGGATGCAATACATTGCCATCTGCGCCAGCGGGTCGAAATCACGGGCGAAGGTGCGGGCACACACATCGTCCTGTGGCCCAAACGCCGTGTTACTGAGGAAACAATCATCGCCAAAGCCGCCGATCATCAGGTCGGCATCTATGGCGTCGCTGCATATTTTCTAAAGAAGCCCACGCGCCCAGGGTTCATCCTCGGCTTCTCTCGCATGAAAGAAACCGACATACGCGAAGGCATCAGAAGGTTAGGCGAAGTCCTTTAGTCCGCTTTCTTCCTTCAGCCCAAATGACAAGAAAATCCACGGATCCACGGGGAAATCACAACCAGCATCAAAGCAACAAAAACAAAACTGAAGCTGGACCGCATAGAAGCAAATGCAGGCAAACTCTTTACCGTTTGCCTGCCGTAATCATGGCTTCCTGCTTCTGCACCTTGCTGTGCCTGGTCGAATAGGTGAAGTAGATCACCAATCCGATCACCAGCCAGATGCTCACCACAATCCACGTCAGCGTTGGCAAGCTGGCAATCAGATAAAGCGCGCTTATAATTCCCAGAATCGGCACCAACGGTACCAGCGGCGTACGGAACGGCCGCTCCAACTCTGGCTGCCGTACGCGCAGGATCCACACGCCAGCTGAAACAATCGCAAATGCCAGCAGCGTGCCCATGTTCACCATCGCACTCAGCTTGTCAATCGGCAGCAGCGCTGGCAAAAATGCCACAATCGAACCCACAACAATGTTGGAAATCCATGGCGTACGGAACTTCGGATGAATGGCCCCTGCCCACTTCGGCAACAGACCGTCGCGCGACATCGAATAAAAGACGCGCGACTGGCCCAGCAACATCACCAGCATCACCGTGCCCAATCCAAAGACCGCGCCAATTTTTACCAGAATTCCGCCCCACCGTACCCCGGTCGCATCAACCCCGATTGCCACAGGCTCAGCAACGTTCAGCGCTTTATAGCTCACCAGACCTGTCAACGTAAGCGAAACAGCGATATACAAGATCGTGCAGATCACCAGAGAACCAAGGATCCCAATCGGCATGTCACGCTGCGGATTCTTCGCTTCCTGTGCTGCTGTCGAAACAGCATCGAACCCAATGTACGCAAAGAAGATCGAGGCTGCACCGGCGGCAATGCCGCTGATACCATACTGCCCCGGCCCCTGCTTCGGCGGAATAAACGGATGCCAGTTCATCCGCGCCAGATCAGGATGCTGCAGCAGGAAGCCAATCCCCAGCACCAGAAAAATGCCGACCACCCCGACCTTCACAAACACGATCGCCGAGTTCAGGTTGGCCGATTCCTTGATGCCAATCACCAGCACCGCCGTCACAACGGCAATCGCTACAAACGCAACGATATTGAAGAGCCCTGTCACGTGCGGCAGCATCGCAATGTCCACGCCAGGAGGCAAAGACGCCTCCGGCATCCAGCGGTGCCCATACAGGTAAATCACATTGCCATAGGTCGTGGTAAACCGCGCCAGCGAAGCCGAAGGCGTAATCCCAATCTGCTCAATCAGGCTCAGAAAATACCCTGCCCAGCCCGACGCCACAGTAGCCGCGCCAAACGCATATTCCAGGCACAGGCACCATCCAATAATCCACGCTACCAGTTCACCCAGCGTCGCGTATCCATAGGTGTAAGCAGACCCGGCAATCGGAATCAGCGAGGCGAACTCTGCATAGCAAAGTCCGGCAAAGGCGCATGTAATGCCGGCCAGCACAAAGCTCAGGGCAATCGCCGGCCCCGCGTGCAGCGCAGCGGCCTGCCCGGTCAGCACAAAAATCCCCGCGCCAATCACAGCACCCACGCCCAGGGTGATCAGGTTAATCGGTCCAAGCGACCGTTTGAGTGTGTGCTCTCCCTCTTCAGCAGCTTCCTGCTTCAGTCTGGAGAGCGGTTTGATTGCTAAAAGATTCGCCATGTGTAATAAACTGCTTCCCTTTCCAGGACTTTCAATCTTCCAGAAAAATTGCGAAACACACAATTTTTGCAGTGGCACGCCTTCAGCCGTGCCGTAAACAATCAGGGCTCATTGCGGCTTTATCCGCCGAGGGAATGCCTTCTTCAAGATTATGAGTTTCAACCTCCTCATACTTCCTGCCTGCGCCGCGACCATGTCAGGTAAACAGGCACACCCAGGGCAACAATAAACAAACCCGGCCACGTGTACTGCGGTTTGTACCGCAACAGCACCACACAGATCCACGTCGCCATCAGAATATAGACTGCTGGCAGAACTGGATATCCTACAGCACGATAAGGACGTTCGGCATCTGGCCTTCGCTTCCGCAGCACATATAAGCACGAAATCGTCAAGATATAGAAGATCAGCTCCGTGCAGATAATGTAGTCCAGCAACTGGCTGTAGGACCCTGTCAGGCACAAAAAGCACGTCCAGATCGCCTGTATTACCAGTGCCCATACCGGCGTCTTAAAGCGAGGATGCAGCTTGCTGGTGGACTGAAAGAACAGCCGGTCCTGGCTCATCGCGTAGTACACGCGTGCTCCTGCCAGAATCAGCCCATTCGCGCATCCGAAAGTCGAGACCAGAATCGCACCCGCCATCAGCAGCGCGCCGCTGCTCTGGAATATCTGCTGCAACACAACCGTAGCCACGCGGTCTTCGGAAGCATATTGAATGCCGCGCGCAAAAGCAGTCGCTCCATGCGGATCGCCGTGCAGCGGCAGCGCACACAGATAAACAAAATTCGCCGCGACGTACAGCGCGATTACAATCACCGTGCCCAGCACCAGCGAGAGCGGGAGGTTCCGCCTGGGATTGCGTATCTCCCCCGCTGTATACGTCACGTTGTTCCAGGCATCGGCGGAAAACAAGGATCCCGTCTGCACCACAGCCAGCACCGCCAGCAGGCCCACCATCGCAATCGGCCCGCCCACGCCCACCTGCACAGGATGCAGCGTGTGCCACGACGCATTCTGCCAGAAGTTATGCCCAAGGTTGGCGGCTATGGCCGTCGGATTCCGCCCAAACCAGAACCCAACCACCACCAGCCCCAGCAGCGCAGCCGTTTTTGCCGTGGTGAAAATGTTCTGGACCAGCGCTCCCAGCCGCACGCCCAGTATATTGACCCCGGTCAGAATCAGCACAATCAGGATGCCGGTAAGGTTCGCCGTGTTCAGCCCGATTTCCATGTTCCCCAGCACCATCGGCCCCAGGCGCAGCGCCGGAACATGCCCCAGATGCAGCAGCCAGTGCGAAGAAGAAACCGCCGGAAAGAACACTCCCAGAAACTTACCAAAGGCGACGACCACCGCTGCAATCGTACCCGTCTGGATGACCAGAAAAAGTGTCCACCCAAAAAGAAAGCCCCACATGGGGCCAAGCGCTTCTCTCAGATATACGTATTGTCCACCCGCCGAGGGCATCATCGCGGCCAGCTCGCCATAGCTGAGCGCCCCAATGATCGTCATCACCGCCGTCACCAGCCACGCCGCAATCAGCAGCGCTGGGGACCCCACTCCGCGGCTGATCTCCGCCGGAACAATGAATATCCCTGAGCCAATCATCGAACCGACAACAATGGCCGTCGAACTGAAAAGTCCAAGCCGCTGGGCCAGATGAGGAGTGGCAGCCTGCAATTGCGCTGGAGATGTCCGGGTACTGGTACTCACTTCTTGATGTTCTACAGAAAAAATAAGGACAAAGCCATCCCTTTCTCGGGGAAACGACCTTGCATTTGATGGTATCAGCCCAAAAACGCAGACTTAGTAGCCTGCCGATTCAGCAATCTCCGGCGCTTTATACGGCAGAAAAGATTTTTGTATCTGCCGGCGCAGACAAGAAAGCACACAATCGCAACTTTGATGAAGCACTCAATCATCTGGCCGGTGACTTCAGCAGGATTGCGTCTGGTCCATCTACCACACTCTAAATTGACAAACTTAAGTGCCGTTTTGTTCCCCCTCGGTGTCTATCTCATCAGGTGTCTCGCTCACCAATCCAAATCTGGTCAGGAGATGCCATGTTTGAAGATAGTCTGATGGAATCCACCGGGCGCATTCGCACCCGCAGCCGTTACTTCGCCATTGGATCATTCGCTCTGCAATTCCTGCTGCTCGCAGCGCTTGCGCTCTACCCTCTCACACATCGGGCCATGCTGCCAAAGCAGTCGTTGACCACACTGCTTACGGCACCACCTCCACCATCTGCCCCGGCCAATCTGCCACAACGATCAGCCACCTCATCCATCCATCCGGTCATGATGATCAACCCGCTCACCATGCCCACCAGAATCCCGCAGCATGCAGCCGTGGTATCGGAAGGCGTGCCCTCAGCCGTGGATTCCGGCTTCATGCAAGGGAACGGAACCGTCCCCGTCGGACTCCCAGACCTGATCGGTACTCTTCCTGTGCAGCCTGTCGTCAAACCTGCTCCGGTCAAGGGTCCCATCCGCGTTTCATCCGGGGTGGCCGCGGGCCAACTTCTCACGCCGATCCAGCCCGTCTATCCAGTCATCGCCAGAGCTGCTCATGTTTCTGGCACAGTTGTTGTTCAGGCACTCATTGCCAAAGATGGCAGCATCCAGCATCTTCAGGCCATCAGCGGCCCGCCCATGCTTCGTCAGGCCGCCCTCGATGCCATCGCCCGGGCCCGCTATCGGCCTTTTCTCCTCAACGGTGAGCCAGTAGAAATTGAAACCACCGTCTACGTGGTCTTCACCATGAACTAGTGGACCGTTGCAGGAATTCGCTCTGTTCAGTAGAGGTGGGTTTGCAGCATCATGTCTGCGACAGGCCCCAACTCGATCGCAGGTACTCACATCTTTTAAAGATGAAGTACCTGCGGTCAACCCGGCCTGAGGCTGCTGCATGCAACATTACTTCGGCTCTGTATGGATAGCGCGCCTGCTCGTCCAGCGTGGCATGGCTGCGATTTACCTTGTCGCCTTTCTTGTAGCCCTGCGACAGTTCAAGCCGCTTCTGGGTGAGCACGGCCTTCTGCCTGTGCCCGATTATCTGCGGAACGCCAGCTTTTGGCGTGCCCCGGGACTCTTCTGCTGGCGCTACTCTGACCGTCTGCTCGATATCACTGCCTGGACCGGCATCCTCATTTCCACCTGCGCGATCTTTGGTCTTACTGAGAAAGGTCCAATCTGGCTCTCTGTCAGCGCATGGCTGCTTCTATGGTTTCTGTATCTCTCCATCGTGAATGCCGGACAAACCTTCTACGGCTTCGGATGGGAATCCATGCTGCTGGAAGCGGGCTTCTTCACGGCCTTTCTCGGAACGTCCTCCACTGCGCCGTCCATTCTGCCCATCCTTATTCTCCGCTGGATGCTCTTCCGCACAGAAGTAGGCGCAGGCCTCATCAAACTGCGGCACGATCGCTGCTGGCGAGACCTCACCTGCCTCTTCTACCACTATGAAACGCAGCCCCTGCCCAATCCGTTAAGCTGGTACTTCCACAGGCTCCCCGCACCGTTCCACAAATTCTCCGTTCTTGTCAGCCACTTTATACAAATCGTTGTGCCCTTCGGGTTGTTCGCGCCGCAACCCATTGCCGCCATAGCCGGAGGGCTCATCATCTTCCACCAGTTATGGCTCATTCTCAGCGGCAATTACTCCTGGCTGAACTGGCTCACCGTCGTCCCTGGCTTCGCCGCCTTCCGTGATCCGCACTGGATCAGGGTGCCTCAGTTTGCGCCGCGGCCGCTTGTCTTCGACCTGCTGCTCTACCTCATCAGCATAGGCACTGTAATCCTCAGCATCCGGCCCATCCAGAACCTGCTCTCAAAGCACCAGGCCATGAACCGCAGCTACAACCCATTCCATCTTGTGAATACCTATGGGGCCTTCGGTCAGGTTGGCAGGGAGCGATATGAAATTGTGATCGAAGGCACAAACGAGCGCGTCATCACGTCCGCCACGCAATGGCATGAATACGGCTTCAAGGCCAAACCGGGTGATCCGAAGAGAATGCCTCCGCAAATCGCACCGTATCATTTGCGGCTGGACTGGCTGGTCTGGTTTCTTCCCTTTACCGTCGCAGTTACTGACCACGGCATTTACGTGCGCGGCTATGACGTGTGGTTCCTGCGCTTTATTCGCAAGCTACTCCTTGGCGACCAGGCAATCCTGAAGCTCATGAAGCACAATCCATTCCCTGATCAGCCGCCTGCTTTTGTCCGCGCCATCTTCTATCGATACCGCTACACCAGTTGGCAGCAGAAGCGCGAAACAGGGGCGTGGTGGACACGCCAGCCTATCGGCGTCTTTCTCCCGCCCGTTTCACTTGAAACTCTCAGAAAAGTCTAGGCCGCATCACTTCACCAGATGCAGCATCCTGCTCCAGCGTGTCTGATCAAAGAAGTGGAGAATGATATGCCCGATAAAAGCAGCCTTGTCTGCAAGCGATGTCTTGTCAATCTGGTTGTCAGGCGTCACAAAAGACCAGTACACAAACAGCGGGCGGCCCACAATGTTTTCCCTCGGTACAAACCCCCAGTAGCGGCTGTCCAGGCTCACAGGACGGTTGTCTCCCATTGCAAAGTAGTGTCCCGGGGGGACCACCAGGTCGCCTCCCTGAATGTGGTTCGGCAAATCCACGGCCCACTCCGCGGTCACATCCACCGCCTGCGACGGCGAAATGGCCGGAAAATCATCACGGTAAGGGTAATATTCGTCAGACCTGGCCGCCTGAGGTTCGTTCTGCGGCTGCCCGTTCAGATACACAATCCCGTTGCGCAGATGGATACGGTCGCCCGGGACCCCAATCACGCGCTTGACCAGAAAGATATGGTCGCCATTGGCCTCAGCCACCGGCTTGTAGAAAACAATAATGTCTCCGCGTTTCACATCGCGATAATGCACAAACGGCGCCCACTTTGACGGAGGAGCCAGCGTCATCCGGTCCACCACCACATGGTCGCCAATCAGCAATGTCTTCTCCATCGAAGCCGACGGAATCTCAAAGTTCTGGAAAATAAAAGTCAGGACAAAGAGCCCAATCACGAGTACGCCGCAGATTGAAGCGGCAAATTCAAACGGTGTCTCGTCCGTTTGCTGCTTTTTCTTCTTCTTCTTTTCCGACTGCTTTTCGATGGTCTGTTCCATTCTCACCACACAATGCGAAACATGCGGTCCCAGCGCGCAAAATCCACAATGCTGTTAACTGGATCTACGTGTCCGAGTCTATCACCCGGAAGGTCGGGAACGGTGGTCGCCGGCTTCTGACGCAGAGAAAAATAGATGATAAACGGCCTGCCCACAATATTTGGCAGTGGCACAAAACCCCAGTACCGGCTGTCCCGGCTGTGGTTCCGGTTGTCTCCCAGAACAAAATACCGACCCGGCGGTACAATCAGCTCGCCGCTTCGTATCTCGCTCCGCATCTCCTCCCACCAGCCCGTGTCCACCCCTGGATCGGTATATTGCAGCGTCGGGAACTGGTCGCGAAAGTTGTCCTCATAGGAGGCCTCGTATTCGGCATACGGCTCCTGCAGCGGTTGTCCATTGATATAGACCACTCCATCGTGCAGATGAATGTGGTCTCCCGGAACACCAATTACCCGCTTCACCACGTGGTCGGTCGGATCCAGCGGAAAATGAAAGACCACAATGTCCCCGCGCCGAACATCGCGGTACGGCATCAGCCAGTGCCAGATTCCCGCCGGAGCATAGATGGTCTTGTTCACCAGCAGGAAATCACCCACCAGCAGCGTGCGCTCCATGGACTCAGACGGAATGCGGAACGGCTGGACAATAAACGCCAGCACAAACAGCGCAATCACAATCACAGAAAGCAGCGACCGCACCGTGTCCAGCAGCGATGGATAAACAATGTGCTTCTGCTCTACGCCGGTTGCGGCTGCGGTTTCAGGCATGGCTGGCCCCGTCCGGCGACTTCATCTCCGCTGCACGCAGTTTTTCCAGCGCGCGCCGCGCCGCTTCCTGCTCCGCCTTCTTCTTCGTGCTTCCACTGCCCCGCGCCAGCGCCTTGCTCCCCTTCCCGGAGTAGTGCACTTCTACAGTAAATTTCTTGCGATGGTCTGGTCCGCTTTCGCCCTTCACAACATAGACCGGCTGCCCGCCACCGTTCGCCTGCAAATATTCCTGCAACGCCGACTTATGGTCGCCGATGGCCTGTCCTTCCTCCAGCTCTCGTTGCAGTTCGGCAACATAAGGCCCAACCGCATGGCGCTCCACAAAAACGCGCGCCACTTCCAGTCCGGCATCAAGGTACAGCGCGGCGATCAGCGCCTCCATGCAGTTGGCCAGCAGTGCATTTTTTTTCCGCCCTCCGCTGCGCTCTTCGCCTTTGCTCATGCGCATGTACTTACCCAGCCGGAGCTTCGCCCCAACCTGCCCCAGGTGCTTGCGGCTCACCAGCGCCGATCGCAGGCGCGTGAGTTCACCTTCGCGCAGATCCGGAAAGCGCCGGAAAAGCGACTCGCCGACCAGCAACCCAATCACGGCGTCGCCCAGAAACTCCAGTTGCTCATTGTCTTTGACCGGACCGCCCGATTTTTCCCCGGAAAGATGATGCTCGTGGGCCAACGAACTGTGGGTAAGTGCCTGAACAAGCAAATGCTCCTGCCCGAAGCGGTGTCCGAGCGCGCGTTCGAGCGTTTCAAGTGACGACTGCCCCATCTGCTCTGCTACTACTCTCCCTTAGACTATTCGATTTTTAAGACGGACTTCAAAAGTACATGGATGACACAAAAATGTGAACCCACGCCCTTCCCTCTTTGTTCTAATATGGTGGATTAGTAATGGACCCGCCAGGAGGCGTTCCATGAGGCCAACAAAACTCCACCTCTTCCCGCTCTTCCTCTCGCTCTCTTTTGTTTCTTTCGCCCCTGCGCAGGACACCAGCAACAACGTTCGCGCCGTCCGCATCAGCCACGTGGAAGGCACCGTCAAGCTTGTGGATTCCAGCGGCATAGCCTTTGATCAGGCGCACTCCAACATGCCCGTGACCCAGGGAATGGTCCTTAAAACAGGAAACGACGGCAACATCGAGGTGCAGTTTGAAGATGGCAGCGTGGCCCGCGCCACGCCCAACAGTTCCTTCCGCTTCGACCAGCTCCAGCGCAACAGCGAAGGCGAAACCGAAACACAGATCATCGCGCTCTCCGGCCTCAGCTACTACGAGATCAACAACCGCGGCGGCAAATACGCGATCCACTTTGGCCCCTACACCGCCACCGCCGCCAAAAGCAGCATCTTCCGCCTCAACATGGACCAGAATCCGGCCCAGCTCGCCGTCATGCACGGCACCGTCCATATTGAGACCGGCAATGACGGCGGCCTGGATGTGCCCACCAACCAGACCGCGTCCCTCGACCTCAAAGACGCCTCCAGTTACAACATTGCCCATACCATCACAGCCGATTCATGGGACCAGTGGAACTCCGACCGCGACCAGTATCTGGCCAGACTCGGCGCCAAAGCCACCATGGCTCGCTCGCTCAGCGACAGTCCGGATGATCCCGCCTGGGCCGACCTGGACTACTACGGCAACTGGTATAACTTTCCCGGCTATGGCGCCGGATGGATGCCCGCCGGCATGAGCATGGGCTGGGACCCATTCGGCTCAGGATATTGGGGCTACTACCCTTCCTATGGATACACCTGGATTTCCGGATACCCCTGGGGCTGGCTGCCTTACCACTGCGGCATGTGGAACTGGTTTGATGGCACCGGATGGGTCTGGTTCCCCGGCAATTGCGGATGGGGCACCTATGGAAATGGGTGGTATCCAGTGACTACCGTCTGGAACTGCCCAAAAAACTACACGCCCCCGGCAAGGCCCAGACCCATCGCCCCTGTGCGTGGCCCAATCCATATGCCCCCGCAACAGGCATTGATTGCCGTCAACCGCACCACCGGCACAGGTCCGGTGGTTACCCCGCGTCTGAGCGGCAACAGACCCGTCGCCACGCCTGTGCCGGTCAAGTTTGACGGAAAGACCCTGCACCCCATTGAGTCGACGGTGAGCCCCAAAATGTCCGGTCCGCTGGGCGAGGGCTTTCGGGTCGCCTCAGGATACGTCCCCCCACGCTCAGGAGCGATCGCGGCCCCTCGCTCTACGGCACTGCCCATCTCAGCCGGCCCGAACCGGACAGAGACCGTGATTGTGCCGCGCAATACCCCGATTCCGGTTGCGCCACGCAGCACTGCGGTGCCGTCCATGCCGCACATCTCAGCGCCACCGGCCTTCCATCCATCGGAGGCCGCACCCCGCATGTCCGCGCCGTCCTATTCGGCCCCGCCACCCCCGGCGCCGCATATCTCGGCACCCGTCTCAGCCGCACCGTCAACAGGCGGAGCAAGCACCCACCACTAGACCAGGAAATCCGCTCCCTGTACTGGCGTCATGCTGAGCGAAATTGTTGCGCAGCAACAACAGAACCATCCGGGTATGTTCAAAGCTGTGTTGCCTTACGTGCGCGCTCCTATCACCCTGCCCTTTGGTGAGGTTGACAGATTTTTTGCAGGATGTCCGGCTCGACGTTGCCGCCACTCATGATGGCGACGGCGTTGCGGAATGGCAGCAGTTCTTCGAGGTGAAAGAGGGCGGCAGCGGTGGTAACAGCGCCGCTTGGTTCCGGGGTGAGCCGGGCCTGGTAAAGCAGGGTGCGCATGGATTCGGCGATCTCTTCTTCCTGGACCGTGATGATGTCATCCACATAGGCGCGGATAAGCTCGAAGTTGAGGTTGCCGATGCTTTGGGTGCGAAGGCCGTCAGCCATGGTGCGGGTGGTCAGTTCAGCGGGCCAGGTGGCCAGGTTGCCGGAGCGGAAGCTTTCCTGGGCATCGGCGGCAAGCTCAGGCTCTACACCGATGATGCGGACCTCGGGTTTGATCAGCTTGATTGCAGTGGCCACGCCGCTGACCAGTCCTCCGCCGCCAACGGGGCAGAGGACGAGGTCTACGCCGGGCAGGTCCGCGAGGATTTCGAGGCCGCAGGTGCCCTGCCCGGCGATGATGGCGCGGTCGTCATAAGGCGGCACGATGACATAGCCGAACTCTGACGCCAGCTCTTCCGCCTTCTGCCTGCGCTCGGAACTGGAAGGGCCGACTTCGACGATTTCAGCGCCGAGGGCCGCGGTGGCGCGCTTTTTGGTTTCCGGAGCGGTGGATGGCATGATGATGATGGCCTTTACCCCTAATGCCTGGGCGGCGTAGGCGACACCCTGGGCGTGGTTGCCGCTGGAATAGGCGATGACTCCGCGCTGGCGGTCTGCGTCGCTTAATTGCGCGATTTTGTTGTAGGCGCCGCGCAGCTTGAAGCTGCCGATGGGCTGGAGTCCTTCGGGCTTGATGAAGATGTTGCCGGAGTGGTCTGGAACTTGTAGCCGGACGAGGGGCGTGTGCAGAGTAACACCTTTAATGCGCTGTTGCGCGGAGCGGAATTCGTCGAGAGTCATGAGAGATGGATTACCAGTCATTTTGTGGCGGATTGAGTCGTTGTGTTTTGTGGTGGTCATATGCATCCGGCGGCGAATTCATTCGGTGCGGAGGGCGATGACCGGGTCTACGCTGGCGGCCTTGCGCGCCGGGAGATAGCTGGCGAGCAGTCCGCAGGTGGCAAGAACCAGGGCCACGGCGAAAACGGTGAAGACGTCGTAGCCGTGGAAGCCATAGATAAAGGCGCGCATCATTCCGCTGGCGGCCATGGCGATGACAACTCCGGCGGCGATGCCGGAGGCGAGAAGCAACAGCGCATGGCGCAGCACGAGCCAGATGATGGTGCCGCGCGGCGAGCCGAGCGCCAGACGGACACCAAATTCGCGGGTGCGCTGACTGACGGAGTAAGACAGGAGGCCGTAGATTCCAGCAACGGCGATGGCGAGGGCGGCCAGACCGAAGATGCCGAGAAGCCGGGCAGCGAGGGTCTGGTTTCCCATGGAGTCGTCCACAATTTGCGTCATGGGCTGGAGGTCCTCAATGGCGATATCGGGCTGCAATTGATGGACGGCGGTCTGGATGGCCTTCTCTGCCTGGTCCGGTGGTAGCACGGTGCGGACGGAGATGTTCATGATGAACGACGCGATGATGGGATAGAGGTCATCGCCGGGCTTGAACTGCATGAGGTCGAGGTCAAACTCGGGTTGCGTCTCGTCTCCGGCGGAGATCTGGCGGACATCATCGGCAACGCCGACGATGGTGGCCCAGTCGCGAGGGTGGCCGGCGTTGCTGTCAGAATTCACATTGATCTGCTGGCCCAGAGGGTTCTGATTGGGGAATACCATTCTGGCAAAGGCCTGATTGACGACAACGACGAGCGGCGAATCGGGTGTGTCCTGTTCATCAAAGAAGCGGCCTTTGAGCAGGCTGATGTTATAGGCATGAAAATGCCCTGCGTTGGCGGCGCGCACGACTGCGTGCTGTTCGGTGGCGGCCTCTGGCCTGGGACGTCCCTTGATCCAGACGGAAGAACTAAATGTCCAGTTGGGCTGCATGGGGCGTACCGTCTCAAGACCTGCCGCGACGATGCCGGGAACATGCTGCAACTTATCTTCGAGAGGAAGGTAGAAGGTCTGAATCAGGTCAGGCGAATTCTTAGAATTCAGCTGGAGGCCGAAGACACCGCTGCCATGGGTGGGCAAAAACATTTGCCCGGTAACTACTTGTTCCGGCACAAAGCCGAGGTTGGCATGCTGCAAAACGAGGAGGGTGCGGACCATGAGTCCTGCGGCGATGAGGAGCGCGAGCGTCAGCGTGATTTCAGTGACGACGACGGCATCGCGCAGCCATGCCTGTTTTTTGCTGGTTCCGGCAGCGATGCTGGTTTCGCGCAGACCTTCCTGGGCGGATGCGCTAGCTGATATCCAGGCTGGAATGAGGCCGAAGATGACGGCAGAAATGCAGGAGGCCAGGAGCAGGAAGGCACAGACCCAGAGATTGATATGAATATTTTGGCCGTAGAGCAATTTCTGGGACAGGTAGTGCTGGAGTATGCGCAGAATGGCATAGGCAACGCCGAGTCCGGCGAAACCTCCGGCAAGTGCGAGCAGCAGGCACTCGGTAAAGAACTGCTGCATGAGCCTGGCACGCATGGCACCGAGGGCCGAGCGGATGGCAATTTCACGGCGGCGGCCAGTCACGCGGGTGAGCATGAGTCCGGCGACGTTGGCGCAGGCGATAAGCCAGACGGCGAGGACGGCGAAGGTAAGCGCGAGAAGCGCAGGACGCACGCTCCTGGTAAGTGAATTGTGGTAGCCCACGACGCGGATTGGTTCTTTGGACTCTTCTTTGGGATATTGCCTGAGCAATTGCTGGCGAATTGCGTTGAGTTCAAGCTGTGCCTGTGTGGCCTGGACACCGGGGCGCATTAATGCGACGAGGGAGAGGCCGGCGCTGCCGCGGTCGTACATGGACTTGTCGCTGGTATCCAGCGGGGAGTACATGAGGCCGTCACTGGAGGGATCAGGAAAGCCTGTCTTTGGAGGCAAGACCCCGATGACGGCATAGGGATCGCCATTGAGCTTGACGGTGCGGCCGATGACGTTCGGGTCACCGTGCAGGGCCTCTTTCCAGAGTCTGTATCCGAGGACCACGACATTATTTCTACCGGGCCTGCTGTCGCCGGGGACAAAGCCGCGGCCCAGCATGGGCTGCAATCCGAGAAGGCTGAAGAGATTGGTGCTGCTGATGACCTGCGGCGTCATGGTGGGAATGTCAGTGCCGCCCAAGGTGACAAATTTATAGGAATACCATGCGACTCCCTGCAGAGAGTGGTTGCGTGCGGCGAAGTCCTGCGCATCGGGAAGGGACGTGGAGGAGAAGTCGCGAGTGTTGTCGCTGACGCCGCCGAAGCGGACGAGACGATCAGAGTTTTTGTAAGGAAGGGGCCGCAGGAATACCTGGTCTATGACGGAAAACATGGCCGCATTGACGCCAATACCCAGGGCCAGGGTGAGAACAGCGGTCAGGGTGAAAGCAGGTGTTTTTTGCAACTGCCGCAGTGCATATTTGACGTCATTCCAGAACATAGTTTGTATTCTTCCCGGTGGCGGCCATTCTAGCACCTGGGACCCTGCACGTAAGTTGTTCCGGAGAATTTACGTCAGGGGTTCTTTGCGCCTGGTTGACGGCCCAGATGCGCGTGAGAGCCGACGCGGCTATAGAAGCGGGTAGAGCAGTGGCGGCAGCGGTATGGGCGCTTGCCGATGAGGAGCAGTGGCATGTCTTTCAGCCTGAGTCGTGAAGGACGCAGACCTTCGGTCGCAAAGCAGTATGGGCAATAGAACTGGGGCATAAAAGTGAACTTCCGCTTTTGTTTTTATGGTGACGTGCTCGTGCTGGCATTACTTTCGCACGAATCGGGTGGGGGAACAATGGAATCGGGGAGGATGGGCGAAGAATAATATTTTGTCGAAGTGACCATTGGGCTGCCCAAGGCACGTCTACTGAGGGGCAACGAATTGACAGCGACAGTCCACTGAACTAGATAGCGCGGAGCAGACGACCGGGAAGGAAGATGATGGCTGCCACCAGATCCAGAACACCGTGTACGGCGATGCCCACGAGACGGAACGGCAGCAGAAACAACCACACCAATGGATAGGCGATGAGCGCGAGCAGGGCCAGCGGCCAGCAGAAGAAGAAGAGGATGCACCAGAGGAGAAATTGGACCATGAGACTGCCTCTCTCTGACTGAAGATACGCAAAAGGGGATGTCCGGTTCCCTGCTCTTGACAGAAATTTGGGAGGGCGGCTATTGTTTTGGTGCCGATGGAATCGTTACCATCGGCGGTCTGAGCTTGCTTTGCAGACTCCCCCAATCTCACCTGTGCAAAGGAAGGCCTTTATGCAACTGACTCGCAGGAAGTTTCTCGCCCTGAGTGGTGCCGCGGCTGGTACCGGCGCTTTGAACTGGTCCGCTCTTGCCCAAACCCCACATGGCTGCAATCTGTTCTGGCCGCCGGACCGCGCGTTACCTGTTTTTCCTCCGGCACTGTTCTTTCAGGCCGCCGACCTCACTTCCCTTTCCGGAGACCAGCAGGGTTTACTGGTGACACTTCAGGGAATCGTGAACCGGAAGCTGCCCCGGCTGTATTTTTACTGGGGCACGGACCCAACGAACCAGGAATGGCTGACGACCAGCAAAATTCCTTATGAGACGGTGACTGATCCGATGAAACTGGTGGACCAGTACCGGTACGAAATTACAGGGGCGGTGATTTACGATCCCAATCTGCCGGACACGGTGAATCTGGCAACGAACCTGGCCGGATTGAAAGGCGGAGTAATTGCCACAGCCGATCTGGCGAAGAGCCTAAATCTACCCATCCTGGATGACCTGCGCGGGCGCTTCAGTACGAAGCTGGATGCTTATACGTGGGCCCTGAATAATTTGTGGCCGCAACTGAGCAATCGCGTGGTGACGGCGATCAGCCCGACGAACACGGTGACCGTACCGAATGTGCAGTGGACGACTGTGCTGCAGGAGACGCGCACGATCCACGACGGCTCAAACAAGGCGCTTTACACGGCAGACCTTTCCAGCTTTCTCAGCGGAGAAGCGGTGTATCTGCGATACCAGGATGCCAACCAGAATGATGGGTGGGGGCCTTCCGTATCGCTGGTTACGATTCTTGCCGACGGCAATGCGATTGCGACGTTCCAGCCAGCGAGCGCGGCGGAGGCACCGTATCTTTTTGACGCAGACGGATCGCAGACGGCTTCAGGCTGGCGGTTTGCAGACCACACGGAGTACTTCATCTATAAGTTTGTTCCGCCGGCGGGGACCAAGCAGCTCACACTCCAGACGGAGATGTGGAACCAGTTCCTTGTGACGGCAACGAACACGGCACCGAGCGTCCAGGTGGCGAATGCGAATTTCCGCGACTACATTGTGGCGGTGAATGCTCCGGTTTTCTGGCTGGATCCGGAGGACACAAACGAATCGGCGCTGTTTTCTGAAGCGCTGAAGCTGATGCAGCCGGATGCTCCTTATCTGGGGTGGTTTCCGCAAGGGCATGAGATGACGGGCGTGACTTTGTGCGGCCAGAACAGCTCCCCGGTGGTGGCGGCGGACTTTTTCTACAATGGGTCGGCGCTGAGCGGAGTGTATGCGCCGGTGAGGTCGCGGAAATCGAACCTGCCCGTTCCGCAGATTGCGAACAAAATTTATCTGACGCTGACGATGGTGGAAGGCGACAATATCCAATACAACCAGCATCGTATGCGGCAGATATGGGATGATCCCAATCGCGGACAGACACCGATCAACTGGAGTGTGAGCGTACTGTTGGCTGATATTGCTCCGAGCATGCTGCACTATTTTCAGCAAACGCAGACGGAGAACGATCTGTTGGTGGCAGGGCCGTCGGGTGCCGGATATACCTATCCAGATGTGTGGCCGGCAACTACGCTGCCTGGATTTATGCGGCGCAGCGGCGAATACATGCAGCGCACAGGAATGAATGTGCTTTTTGTATATAACCGCAACGGGAGCACGGATGTTCCTTTGAGCCAGGGCCTGGTGGACCTGTACAAGCAATATGTTCCGGGACTGCAGGGCATTGTTTATAACTACGATCCGTCGAGCCAAATCACCATGATTGATGGCGTTCCGGTGGCAACGCTGCTGGGCATGAACGACCTGTTGAGCAGTCAGTCGGAACTCGCAAACATTGCCGCGGCGTGGAACGGGACGAGCCCGCTCTTTATTGCAGGCGGAGTGGAATCATGGAACATGACGCCTACAGATGTGAATACGCTGGTCCATTCGCTGGGAGCAGAATTTGTTGTGCTGCGGGCGGATGTGTTTTTCCAGTTGTATAAGGCATCGCAGAGTTCGTAATGCAGGGAGGACCGGCGGTTTGTGCGGCCTGGGCTTCCTGGTCCTCTTTAGAACTTATAGGCGGGCTTAAGGCCGCAGCGATAGACCATGGTCTTTTCCTGGTCGGAACTGGTTTCGACCGAGCAGGTGGCCCAGCTCAGATTGAGATCAGGCCCGAGAGGAAAGACCATGGGCGCGCCATTGATTTCAGCCTCCAGGCTCACGCCTTCCGCGGTGGGCGGCAAGGTGAAATTGAGCGTGCTGCCGAAGATCACGGGATAAAGCTCGCGTACGTTGGACGTAATCTGCGTGTGGTAGACCTCGGCCTCCAGCAGGAAGGTGGCGGTGTCAGACCAGTTCAATGCAGAGGCGGTGATGGTGCGGCCGCCGTGGGTGAACCCGCGCGCGTCTATACGGGTAAAGGGGCATGGACCTGCGATACAGGAGGCCCGCACGTTGCTGAAATAGTTGTCGGCCCCGGCATCGAGTGTGACGGAGGCGGACGATGCCTTCCACTTGCCGTCGGGCGAGCAGGGCGACTGGTGCTGACAAGGCACATTTCCTTTATTCACAACCTGAAAAGTACGGACGGCGCTGCCTATACTTGTGGCTGTGCGTGAGTTGATGGTGTATCGCACGCGCACGTTGGAGATAGTGGTGGCCGGAGCTTTAGGGCCAGGAGCGCTCTTTTTTGTCGAGATGGGGTCCATGCGCACGATATAGAGCTGGTTGGGAACCTGAAGCCTTTTGGTTTGGATATTCAGATCAAAAGGCTGATAGGATGCGCTGCGAAAGGTGACGAGAACGGGGGCGCTGGACAGGACTTTTCTTTGCAGGACCAGCCGGAAGTAGCCGGATGCTTCCGACTGAGTGGCCGCACTGGCGCCGTCCACGGTGGCCGTGATGACGACGCCTGCAATCGGCAATTGCCAGTTAGCATCAGGATCTTTCCGCATCACAGCGCCTTCGATGACCACCTGGCGCAGGGAGAGTAATCTGAGCCGATGCACGCGTAACAATAAAAATGTGACAACAACTGCGGAGACTGCGGCCACAACAATCGCGATCCAAACGGTATTCTTTCTTGTCATTCGGCACCGACCATAATTGGACGCAGAGCAGAAGAGAGATGCTGCCAGTAAATGTTCTGCATCTATCTATTTTGATCGTGGAGTTGTCAGCCACAAATTCTTTCAGCGAATGCAAATGGTGCGGCTGAACATGGATGGAAGTAAAGACCACTCATTCCACTCGCGGCGGAAGTTTCTCCAGCAGCTCGCCGCGCTATCTCTTGGCCCTTCGCTTGTATACCGGAGGGCACTTGCTGCAACAGAGGAACAGAAGCCTGACGGCCCAGTGCTTACCCAGGAGGATGAGGCATTCCTGGACGATCTCGAGCACAAGACATTTCTATATTTCTGGGAGCAGGCGAATCCGCAGACGGGACTCATCAAAGACCGCTGCAATGTACGCGTGCCGGACACGTATGCGGCAGCCAGCATTGCTTCAACTGGATTTGGGCTGACGGGCATCTGCATAGCGGAGAAGCGCGGGTTTATCTCTTACCAGGATGCGCGGCTGCGCGTGATTACAACGCTGGATTTTCTATGGAAGAAATTGCCGACGCACCGCGGATTTTTCTTTCACTTCGCCAACATCAATACGGGCGAGAGAATATGGGACTCGGAAGTTTCTTCGATTGATACGGCGATCCTGATATGCGGCATTCTCACGTGCCGCCAGTACTTTCATGATCGCGACATTATGCAGCTAGCACGGGCGATTTTCGACCGGGTGGACTGGACATGGTTATCAGAAGATGTGTCGTTGCTGCCGATGGGGTGGACGCCGGAGTCCGGTTTTCTCTCTTCCAAATGGGAGTACTACAGTGAACTGATGATGATTTATCTGCTGGGGATGGGGTCGGCGACCCATCCTCTGCCGGCGGGCGTATGGGATGCGTGGAAGCGGATCACGTTTGAGTATGATGGTCTGCGCTACATAGGCTCCTTCGCGCCGTTGTTTGTTCATCAATATTCGCAGGCATGGTTTGATTTCCGGCACAAGCGCGACAAGTATGCGGACTACTTCCAGAACTCGGCGACGGCCACGGAGGTACATCGCCGCTTTTGCATTGAGCTGCACAAATATTATTCGGATTACAGCGAAGACTTGTGGGGCATTACCGCTTCTGATTCTGAGAAAGGATATGTGGTGTGGGGTGGGCCGCCGGCGATGGGACCGATTGACGGAACCGTGGTCCCGGCAGCGGCTGGGGGATCGCTTCCCTTCCTTCCGGACGCGACGATGCGCGTTTTGAAGAATATTAAGAACCGCTATCCGCAGGCATGGAGCCGCTATGGTTTTGTAGATGCCTTCAACCCCTTGAAGAACTGGTATGACACGGACCTGGTAGGAATTGATGCGGGAATTATTTTGTTGATGGCAGAAAATCTGCGGACTGGATTTGTGTGGAAGACGTTTATGAAGAATCCTGAAGCGCAGCGCGGAATGGAAAAGGCCGGATTTAAAAATTATTAGGCCTTTGTGAAATGAGGGTGTCTGAGGAGAAACAGCCCATTCAAGCCCGAAAGAAGGGCTTGAATGGGGTTCCGGTGATGACCGATCCGCTCAGAACTCGAACCTGGCGGTCAGCTGCAATTGCCGGGGCGAGGAGTCTCCGCCGAGAAACGCGCCCAGGATGCTGGTAGGAGTGCTGACATTGCTGACGATGCGGCCGAATTGTCCGCTGGACACGTCATTCACCGGAGAATCGAATGGCGCGTGGTTCAGCAGGTTGAAGGCCTGAACCCCGAGAGTGAGATTTGCTTTCTCGCCGGGAAGTTTCGTTGCTTTGTAGAGGCTCAGGTCGAAGTTGGTGTAGATAGGGCCGCGGAACTGGTTTCTCCTCTGCTGATTGAAGTTTGCTGTTTCACCTGCCGCGGCAAAATCAACTGTTTTGAGGCACGGTGCTCCGCCGAGACGGGCCGCGCTGCGGTCGCATGAGGAGAGGCCCTCTGGATGTGGATTGGTCTGCGCAGCGAAGACGCTCCCGCTGTAGTTCTGGCCATTGAGGGTTGCGCTGACGTCACCATCTACCACCGAGAGAGGCACGCCGGAACGGCCGAAGATGGTGCCTGCAAGACGCCAGCCTTCAGCAATGACTTTAGGACCGCGATAGTAGGGCACATTCAGGATGTAGCTGGTAGTGAAGTTGTGCCGGACATCGTAGTCTGCGTTTCCATAGTTTGCGTTAAGGTTGAATGGGTTCTGCGGATTGAGCAGACCGCTCGCTGTTCCATAGTTATATCCGCTGAGGCCGCCATTGGAGATGAGGTCGAGCGAGTGACTGTAGGTGTAGTTGAATTGCAGAGTGGCGTAGCGGGAGCGGTGCTGCAATTGTGTGATGAGGCCGTTGAAGTTGGAGTATCCCTGTGTGTCCACTTCAGAAACTGTTCCGAAGTTCGGGTCGAGGGGTGAAGCAGGAAGGCTGCCAAATCCATACGCATTGAGGCCACCATTGTTGATCGGCTCACGGTATCCGTGATTGCCTACGTAGTTGACGGTGAGGACGAGGTTGGATGCCAACTGCTGCTGCAGCGCGAGGTTCCACTCGATGACGCGCGGATTGTGGAAGTCCGCGACAGTATTGGTAAAGCCAGGGGCCGAGAATGTTCCTCCGGCGCTTTCGACGGCCTGACTAATCTGGCGATAGTTTTGTCCTTGCGCAAAACCGGAATGGAATGCCTGGGAGGAATCTGCTGCCGCAGTTGCGGCGCTGCTGGAGAGGCTGGGGTCGAGCGTATATTGCTTTGACGCATTGCTGACCACAGTAAAGCGGCTCGCGATGGGAAGGTTTCTGATGGCAGCGTCAGACAAAGCAGCAGGAAGAATGTCAGTAAATTCGCCGACTCCGGCGCGCACGATAGTGCGGGAGTTGGGGCCGAAGACAGACCATGCCACGCCGAGTCGCGGCTGGAAGATGAAGGCATCGAGAGAGTGGAAGGCGTGGCTAAGTCCTGACTGAATTACCTGGTTGTATGGCGTGCCTGAGTCATGGTTCAGCGCGAGGAAATCTGAGGCAAAGCGCGCATAGCAATTGGTGTGGCAGACCGGGTTTGACTCTGTATCCGAGCGCAGCGACAGAGTGATCTTTACGTTGGGCAACACGGCCCACTCATCCTGCGCGTAAAGGCCTAGGGCCCATAATGAAACGGGCTGCGTCCGCCGCAGAGGAAAACTCTGCGTCCAGACATCATTTACTCCGTTGATAAAGCTATTGAGAGTTTCACTGGAGTTGTATCCGATAGTTCCGGCACCTGGGCTGAAGTTGGTCATGTTTGCGCGGCGGAAATTTACGCCCGCCTTGAATGTGTGCTTCTCTTTCGACCAGCTCAGGTCATCAATAAATTGATACTGTGTGACGTTGCGTCCGGCGGGGTACTGATTGTTTTGTCCGCCGAGGGTTGCAAAGGTACCGCTTGCGAACGAGAGCGTGTATGGAAAGAGCGCGGTGGAAGCAGCCAGGTTTGGGTTGCTGGAGTTTCCGCGGTAATACATGGTGGCAAAGATGAACTGATTGACCAGGTTCGGAGTGAAGATATGGCTTTCGTTCAGCTGGCCCTCGTATTCGGGCTGCTTGCTGGTGACATTGAAGAGCGGGTTAAGAGGATCGGTGTAGCTGGCCTGGAGCCCTTTATCAATTTTGAAGTGGGCAAAGAGGTGGTCGTTTGCGCCAGCGTCGTAGTCCATACGACCGACGTAGATGGTTTCGCTGGTTGAGTTTCCTGCGACGGAACGGAACTGGAGAGCGCAGGGCGCCGCGCCTGCGCCGAACTGTTTTCCCTGGATTACATGCGTCTGATTGTTGCAGCCAGAAGGATCGGAACCGGAAACTGTGCCTGCCTGCGAAGCCCCTTTTGCATGGTTGTAGACGCTGAATAGCTTCTGATAAAAGCCCAACTGCGACGGGCTGACCTGAGCGATGTTGTCAAGAACAGCCTGCTGAAAAGCAGGCGATGGAATGTAGACAAAGCTACTGGTGGGCAGAATGAGGCGTATGCCTTCGTTATCGAAAAAGAAGTGCAGCTTGTCACTGGTGTGCGGGACGGGGCCGCCGACAGAGACTGCCCACTGGTTTGCATTATCAAAAGGACGCGGCGTGATGGGAGCGCTCTGCTTGTTGAAGTAGTTGTTGGCGTTGAGGACACGGCCGTTCCACCAGTAGACGGCGTTGCCGTGATAGGTGCTGCCGCCGGACTTTGTGAGCTCGGTAACAAACGCGCCTGACGAGCTGCCGTACTGGCCCTGATAGGCGGGGCTGACGACTGTGACTTCTGCAATGTCATTGTTACCGAGAAGCAGATTGCTGGCGGCCGAATAGTTGACGTTGATTCCGTATGTATCTTCAAAGCCGCCATCTACGGTGAATACATTAGAGCTGCCCGGAAGTCCGAAGACATTGAAGTTGCCGGTCCCCTGCTCCGTGTTCATCAAGGCGCCAGGGGCAACCTGCGCGACATAGGTCAGATCGTTGCCGGGGTTGGGCACATATTGCACCTGCTGTTCATCGAATGCGGTGGAGATGTCTGCGTGGTTGGTCTGAAGAAGCGACTCAGCCTGGGCGTTGACCTGCACAGTTGTATTGGAATTTGCGACAGCGAGGTTGATGTTGAGCGTGGTTTGCTGCCCTACCTGCACAATGGTCTTCTGCACCTGCGTCTTGAAACCGGGAGCTGTGACGGTGAGCTCGTAGTGCCCGGGCTTGAGGAGGGCAAAGCGATACGCGCCGGCGCTGTTGCTGGTGGAATTGAATGTCTCTCCAGAATCGGTGTTCTTCAAGATGAGAGAGGCATTGGGCACGACTGCACCGGATCCGTCGAAGACTGAGCCGGCGAGATCTCCGGAAATAAGAGACTGAGACCATGCGGAAACAGCGGCTGTGATGAGCAAAAGGAAAAGGCCAAAACGGACTGCAAAATACTTCATACTGTACCTCACAAATTTCTGTTATTTGCTTCTGGAAAATGGACTGAATGAAAAAGGCCCACGAGCTGTGTCGTGGGCCTCTTCGAAATCCGAAGTCTGAGCAGCTGGTGCTAGATTGAGCTACAGCCTGCGCGCCCACCTGGGGGACAACACGCTGCGTCCATACAGAAGTGGCCGGAGGTAAGCTGCATGTTAACTAGTTTATCACTTGGCCTCAGCGGATGACAACATCCAATCGCACCGATCGGGGGTTCACATAAAATCCCTCACAACGACTCGGGACAGTAAAAAAGGAGGTAAGTGCTCGATTTTAGATTGGCTGCCCCCCAGGGATTCGAACCCCGATATGCTGATCCAGAGTTACCGCGAAAAAATCGGGGAGACGCACGGCTAAGTCTCTCTACAACAATGACTTATACAAACCGCAGCCCGCACAGAACGACCGCGAAATTCGTTGCAGTTTGTTGCTTTGTTTTCAGTGACTTACAAAAACGTGCGTCATAGCGCATGTCATGTTTATGTCATAGTTTGGCAAGCTGATTTCCAGTCAGCTTGCCAACCGGATAACCCGAAATGAGCAGGTTGAATATGGATAAAATACTCGGAGATTGCTATGATTATCCGAGGAATTTATCCGATGGCCGACCAGCCCAATATCCTCTCCCCCGCGGAGCGCGCACTCAGAATCTTTGAGACTCATGGAGGCATCCTGAGCACCAATCAGGCCCTCCAATTCGGAATTCACCCTCGGATACTCTATGCGCTCCGTGACGACGCGAGACTTGAACGAATGGAACGCGGCCTCTACCGGCTCGCCCATTCCAAACCCCTTGGCAATCCCGATCTGGTGACTGCCGCCCTGAAAGTTCCGCAAGGCGTCGTGTGCCTGATCTCGGCTCTCGCATTTCACCGTATGACGACACAGATACCCCATGCCGTTTACCTTGCTATTCCAGCTAACAGCCAGGCCCCAGTCCTGCAATATCCGCCTCTGCGGCTCTTCTGGTACTCCCAAGCTGTCTACGAGAACGGAATCATCGAGGAGAAACTGGACAACACGCGGGTTCGCCTATACTCACCTGAAAAGACCCTTGCTGACTGTTTCAAATACCGTAACAAGCTCGGTATCGATGTCTGCGTGGAGGCTCTCAATCTCTATCGCCGGCGTGGCCGGATGAAAATGGACCTGATCGAACGCTACGCGAAGCTGTGCCGAGTAGAGCGCGTGATACGGCCTTACCTGGAGGCGGTCCTATGACGGTTCCCGTTATCAAGAACATGAGTGCATCGGTTCGACAGCGCCTCCTGAACTATGCACAAGCGAACGCGCGCCCCTTTGCAGAAATCCTGCAGTATTATGCGATGGAGCGTTTTCTCTATCGGCTTTCCGTATCCCCTCATTCTGAGAGATTCCTGCTGAAAGGCGCTCTGATGCTGACCGCTTGGCGCGCACCAACGACCCGGCCTACTATGGACATTGATCTCCTTGGAAGGACAACGAACGAGGTTGAAGCCATTGTCCGAATAATGCGGGAAGTGGCGCAGACCGAAGTTCCGAATGACGGTGTGACATTCGATCCAGCATCATTCACCGGCGAAGTCATCCGCGAAGACGCCGACTACTCTGGAGTTCGCACTATATTCACAGGGAATCTTGGAGTGCCCGGGAAATTCTGTACCAGTGGGAGTGAGACAAACTGGTATGGAAGGAGCATGGAATGGCAAAGCCCAGGAAGCACACGCCTGAGCAGATTGTGAATATTCTGCGGCAGATCGAAGTGG
>Ga0209062_1001281_pt1 | contig 47288 bp, 51 predicted proteins | sample Coa_R2_2_FD_187158 | JGI IMG/M metagenome (GOLD analysis project Ga0209062, IMG submission 187158) | Surface soil microbial communities from Centralia Pennsylvania, which are recovering from an underground coalmine fire - Coalmine... | ecosystem: Environmental > Terrestrial > Soil > Unclassified... | reverse complement strand
AGAAGAGCGGTCAGCAAGAGCCGTCCCCGTCTCATCTCAGAACGCTATCAAGAGTGAGGCCGAGGGCACATGGATGTACCGGCCCAAGTCCTCGTTGAACTGAATCGAATCGAAGACGGTCAGCCGGCTGTTCTTGGTGACGCCGTAGCCGAAACCACCGGTCCACGCCCGGAGGAACTGCGCGCCGTAGGTTGCATCCCAGCGCGCGATCCCGAAGAACCGATTGCTGAACCCGTAGCGGAACTGCACGAAACCGCCGCTCGAGATCAATGAGTCGCCGAAGATATCGGCCGACGAGTCGTTCCCGATCTGGTAGACGCCGTCGACTTCAACCTTCTTCCGCTGAAAGATCAGGCCGTAACCTTGACGCCAGAAGTGATCCCACGTGTCGTCGATCACGCGCGTCCCTTCGTAGCGGTAGGCGGAGAACGTCCAGTCACCCATCGCGTGCTGAACGTAGAGCATGCGATCCAGACCGTGCGAGGGGATCCCGCTCTGCGGCTCATGACCCTGCAGCAACGCGATCGATGCGCTCGTGCCGGCGCTCTGGTTCCCGATGATCGCCTCCGCGCCCATCTTGGGAGCGAAGAAGTTGAACGGATTGAACCCGGCCGTTTGGTCCCAGATCGCGTAGTGATCGGTCGTCTCGCGAAACGTCTCCGGATCCAGCGGCAGCGGGAGGGTGAACTGGCCGCCCCTGATCAGGATCGGGACGTGCTTCGCCGGGTCGGTTGCCCAGTACTGAAGGTAAGCGTCGCGCGTTTGGCCCGGGAAGCCCCCATCGACGATATACTGCTCAGCCCAGTAGGAAAACCGGGGGCTAAGCGAGGCACCGCTGAGCAGTTCCACCTCGTCGACGATGACCTTGGGGAGCGGCCCGCCGCCTTCGTCGCCGCCCGACTGGCTCGAATAGGCGAATTCCGTCCGCAGCGAGACCGGAAACGTCCCCTTTTGCGGCAGGCCGGGTAAGCGGTATCCGCGCTCGAGGAACGCCTGTCCGTACGAGTTCAGGCGCGGAACGACGGAGTGACACGTCTGGCACGTCAACCCGTACCGGTGGGCAAAGACCGGGATCGCCTCCGCGCGCTCCGTACGGAACGCGGCACTCAAAACGAGGACGAGCAGCGAGCAACTAAGCCAGAGGTACCCTCGGCCGGGCGATGAAGCATTCACGCCGACTTAGGTACTCCTAACTAAATTCTTAGTCCTCCTTGAAAAGATGATTTGTTAGAACTAAGCCGCTACCCCTGGCGCAGCATCTGTTCGTAGTCGGCGCCCATCACCTCGGTGATCGGCCGGCCGTCCTGAAGCGCCCGAGTCATCAGGGCTTCGCGCCGGGCGATCGCTTCCGCGGCGTCCAAGACGCGAGCGATCTCGGCTGCGGAGATGAAGACGACCGCACTTCCATCGGCGATCACGTAGTCGCCCGGCTCGACGCCGACCTCGCCGATCGTCACCGGGACATCGGTCCCGATCTCGACGACGCGATTGCGCGCCGTTCGGGCGGTCGGCCCACGCCCATAGATCGGAAAGTCGAGCGCCCGTGCCTCGTCGATGTCGCGAACGGGGCCGTCGGCGATCACTCCGGCGAGGCCGCGCAGTTTCGCGCCGTTCGACAAGATCCCGCCCCACGAACCGGCGTCGATCCCGCTGCGCTGTTCGACGACGATGATCTCGCCGGGCTGTGCCGCTTCGATCGCCGCGGTCCCGAGATGGCGAGGTGGTCCCGAGGCCGGCGGCGCCGCCTCTTTCGCGACGAGCTTCACCGTGTGGACGCGCCCCGCAATCTTCCTCGGCACCGAAAGCGGGAGCAAACCCGTTACGCAACCGGCGAGTCCGAGCTTATCGAGAGCGTCCGAGACGGCGCAGGCGTCGAGCCGCCCGAGCCGCGCCGTCATCTCTTCCGCAAACAACGCCCACCCTTCGCTATTTTGAACGGGATGCCTCGATCACGTAGGAGAGATCGAACATGCTTTGGATGCTCGGAGCCGACGAGATGTCGCCTTCTTGCACCATGATGTTCGCGATGTTTTGGACGGCCGGGACGTTGATCCGCTGCTGCGGGTCGAACGCCTTCCACTTACCGAAATCGAGATCGTACGCCTGCTCGGCGATGTTCCGATCGACGTGGGTCGCATTGATCAGCGCTGCGATCGCCTCGGCTCGATGCTTATATCCCCAGGCGATCCCCTTACGGAACGCTCGGACCACTTTGACGATCGTATCGCGATGGCTCGCCGCCCACTGCGTGTTCACCGCGAGCGCCGTGAACATCCAGTTGTTCTTGAAGTAGTCCGAGGCGCTCGCCAGCGTCCGCATCCCCTTCGCGTTGGCGAGCAAATCGAAGGGCTGGGAGAGCATCGCGCCCTGAACGTTCCCGGAGATCAAAGCCGCATAACGGGCGTTGCTCGTCCCCCCGACGACGAGCGAAAAGTCGGTGTCCTTCATGTGGGCCGCGACTTCGGCCATCCGGTAGAAGGCGATCGCGGTGACGTCTTTCTTCGTCCCGAGCGTCACCGACTTACCCTTCAATTGCGCCCAGCTCGTGATCGAGGGCTGGACGACGAGCTGGTACGGCATCGTCTGGAACTGGGGAGCGATCATCTTGATCGGCAAGCCGTGAGCGACGGCCGCGATGTAGCTGTCCGTCCCATCGTCCGCCATGTTGGTACCGCCGCTGGCGAGCGCCTGGATCACCTGGGTCGGACCGCCCCCGGCGATGACCGTGACCTTCAATCCCTCTTGACGGAAGAAGCCGCCGTCCTGAGCGAGGTAGATCGGCCATTCGGACGCGCTCGGCGCCAGGTTGCCGAATAATACCTCGGTGAGTTGCCCTTGGGCACCGGCCGGCGGGCCGCTGAGGATCAGCGTGAGCAGCGCGACGAGCCCGAGAGCCGCCGTAAACGATCTTTTCATAGGATTGCACCTCGCTTTCAAGAACCGCGAACGCTTCGCTTCGACCAGCGCTCGATCATGTTCCGCAGCTCCGCCAACTTCACGGGCTTCGCGAGATAGTCGTCCATCCCGGCGGCGAGGCACGCCTCTCGGTCTTCGGCAAACGCGTTCGCCGTCATCGCGACGATCGGGACGTGCCGGCCCGAGGCCTTCTCCTCGTTGCGAATCGCCTGGGTCGCCGCATAGCCGTCCATATTCGGCATCTGACAGTCCATGAAGATCATCGCGAACTGGTCGGTTCGAGCCGCGTCGACGGCCTCGAGGCCGTCCGAGGCGAACCGTACCGGGACGGCCAACTCGTCGAACTGCAATTTTAGTAAGCGTTGCAGTCGCGCGTTATCTTCGGCCACCAAGACCACGCCGCTTTCGAGGCCGCCGGTGGAATCAGGCTCGATCCGGCCGGGATGCGGGAGCGTTTCACGGGCGCGCGTCAACCGGGCGGTGAACCAGAAGATCGATCCTCCGCCGGCCCGAGGCTCGGCGCCGATCTCGCCGCCCATCATCTCGACGAGCCGCTTGGCGATCGAAAGCCCGAGCCCGGTCCCGCCGTAGCGGCGTGACGCGGAGCTGTCGGCCTGCACGAACGGTTCGAAGAGCGCAGGAACGACCTCGGGTGGAATCCCTATCCCGGTATCCTCGACGTCGAAGCGCAGCACGAGGGCCGGCCCCTCGGGATCGACCGGGCGTACTCTCACGCCGACGTGTCCGCGCTCGGTAAACTTGATCGCGTTCCCGACGAGGTTGAGCAGGATCTGCCGTAAGCGGTCGGGATCGCCCTGTACTGCGGGGATCGAGGGATCGACGTCGACCTGCAACGCAAGCCCCTTCTCGCGCGCTTGCAGCGCCAGCACGTCGAGCGCCCCGCTTACGACGCTCCCGACCGAAAACGTCGTCGTGCGCAGGTCCATCTTCCCCGCCTCGATCTTCGAAAAGTCGAGGATGCTGTTGATAATCGAGAGGAGTGCGTCCGCGGATTCGTTGATCGCTTGCACGTGCTCGCGCTGGCGCTCGTCGAGCTTCGTCTTACTCAGGAGCTCGACCATCCCGATGATCGCGTTGAGCGGGGTCCGTAGCTCATGGCTCATCGTCGCGACGAATTGCGACTTGAAGCGCGAGGCCGCCTCGAGCTCGCGGTTGAGGATTTCGAGTTCCTTACTGCGCTCCTGAACGCGTGCGTTGAGCAGGCGCAGCTCCTCGGCCCGCTTGCGCTCGGTGATGTCGGTGATCGCCGCCAGGACGAACGTCCCTTGATCGCTTACGATCGGATTGAGGCCGATCTCGATCGGGATCTCGGTCCCATCCTTTCGTACCCCGTAGAGGTCGCGCCCGGCGCCCATCGGGCGCGCGACGGGGGCTTGCGAGAAAACGTGGCGCAAGCTTACATGCCCGTGGCGGAAGCGCTCGGGGACCAACAGCTCGACCGATCGGCCGAGCAACTCCGCGCGAGGATAACCGAACAGCTTCTCGGCCTGCACGTTCACGTAGACGATCTCGCCTGCGTCGTTCACCACCACCATCGCATTTGGCGAGGCTTCGACGACCAGCTCGAACTGGTTGTGAAACGACGTCATCAGCGCTGGGCGCGCGCCAGATCGGCGAGCAGCCGGTTCACGTTCTCGAGCGACTCGAGGACCTCGTCGAAGTTTTCCTTGGTCGGCTCGAGTTTGCCGTCGATGAACGCCTGAACGCTCGCGATCGCGACGGCCAATTCGTTGCGAATGTCGTGCAGGAGCCTATTCACGTCCTACGCCTGCTTGGCGCAACCGGCGGGCCTAGACCTCCTCCTCCAGACCGAGGACGGCGACGGTATGGCGTGCCACCGCGGCCTCCTCGTCGGTCGGGATGACGGCCACCGCGAAGTCGCCGAGCCAGCGGCTGTTCTCGCAGACGCGCCTGCGGATGACCTCGGCGTTTTCCCCGATGCCGCCGGTAAAGACGAGCGCATCCAGGCCGCCGAGCGCCGCGGCAAGCGAGCCGAGCTCGCGCACGATCCGGTAGACGAACAGATCGATCGCTTCCCGGGCCGCCGGAGCGCTGCTGGCGAGGAGCGTCCTCATATCTTCGCTCAGGCCGGAGACCCCGAGCAAACCGGAACGCTTCCACAGCAGGTCGCCGAGCTCGCGGACCGTCATCCCGCCTTCGAGCAAATACAATAGGACGCCGGGATCGACCGTCCCCGGGCGCGTCCCCATCACCAAACCATCGAGTGCGCTGAATCCCATCGTCGTCGCAACGCTGCGGCGGCCGCACATCGCACACATGCTCGCACCGTTCCCCAAGTGCGCGACGACTACGCGCCCGTCGGCGAGCTCGCCCAGATGCCGAGGCAGGACCGAGGCGATGTATTCATAGGAGAGGCCGTGGAAGCCGTAGCGCCGTACGCCGCGGGCGGTGATCTCCCGCGGGAGCGCGAGTGCGGTCGCGACGGCCGGCTGATCGTGATGAAACGCGGTATCGAAACAGGCGACTTGCGGGAGGCCGGGGTACAGCCGCTCGAGGGCCGTGATCGCGGCGAGATTATGCCCCTGGTGCAATGGAGCGAGCGGGATCAACTCGCGCAGCTCCCGCATCACGCTCGGATCGACCCGGACCGGGGCGACGAATCTCGACCCGCCGTGTACGACCCGGTGACCCGCTGCGACGACTTGCACCGAGGGCAGCTCGTCAGCAATCCGACCGAAGATTCGTTGAAAGGCCTCTTCGTGCGTCCCGCCTTCTTCCAAATCGATCGTACCGCGGAGCAGCGCCGACGGACCGGAGAAGGCCGCGAATTTCACGCTCGAGGAGCCGGCGTTGAGGGCTAAGACGGCGGACGGCACGCAAAAAGCAGCCCTTCTTCGGCGTGCCGAAGAAAGATAGGGAGCCAGCCATGGAAACAATCGTCAAGCAGCGCCGCGCCTTGATCGTCGACGACGAAAAGACGATCGTCGAGATCCTTTCGAACTATCTGAAGGACGAAGGCTACCTCGTCACCGGGGCCTACGACGGGGCGGAGGCATTGGAAAAGGCTCTCTCCGAGCCGTTCGACGTGATCCTGCTCGACCTCAATCTCCCGACGGTCTCCGGGATCGAGGTGTTCAAGCAGATCCGTAAGACGTCCGACGTCCCGGTACTCATGGTGACCTCGCGCGACGAGTCCGTCGATCGCATCGTCGGCCTCGAACTCGGCGCCGACGACTACATCGCCAAACCGTTCAACCCGCGCGAGGTGGTCGCCCGGGTGAAGAATATCGTCCGGCGCACGGAGCGGCGAGCGACCGCGACCCGAGTCGAACACGACGTTCAGCGGATCGGCGAGCTCGAGATCGACCGCACCGGACACGAGGTGAAGCTGGCGGGAAAGCTGCTCAAGCTCACGCCGATGGAGTTTCGCATCCTCGACGTCCTTTCACGGAACGCCGGAGTAGCTCTCACCCGCTCGCAACTCCTCGACAAAATCAACTCCGATTCGACCGACGTCTACGATCGGACCCTCGACAAGCACATCGCGAACCTGCGCAGTAAGATCGGAGACGATCCGAACCGTCCACGCTACATCGTGACCGTCCAAGGCGTCGGGTACAAGTTTTCCCAATAGCCTCCTGCCGGGTCCTCTGACGCCCGACCGGCGCGCCGCGCCGGTCGGGAACCCGTCTCCGACGTGAAGGACCTGCGATCGCCGGCTTCATCGAAGCTTCATAGCGCGTCCACGCTCACCCCGTAGGGTAGCGCCATGGAAAACGTACCGCAGCGCGACAGCCAAACCGGTGAAGATCCTCCGTTACCGGCGACGCTCGGCTTCGTCTTTACCGTCGGCACCTTGTTCGCAATCGGCTGGGCGCTGATGTTCCTTCTCTTGCGGACGCGCTGGTAATCGGTAACATGCACATCCATCGCAGCGAACGCCTTTGGATGACCTTCGGCATCGGGATGTTGATCGTATTCCTCGCGGCGATCACGACTGCGGCGATCGCCGACGGTTTCAATCCTCCAAGCCGCGTGCAGTCGATCGACCCGGCGAAGCTCACCGAGACCGAACCGTTCGACCATCCCGGTCTTCGCAAAATCGGGGAGAACGAATACGAAGCTTACTACGTCGGTCAGATCTTCTCGTGGAATCCTTCGAAGCTCGAAGTTCCGCTGGGCGCGCATGTGACATTTTATGCGACCAGCGCGGACGTCATGCACGGCTTCAGCGTCCCGGAGACCGGGATCAACATGATGGTCACGCCGGGTTGGGTCAATTCGATTTCGTACACGTTCAAGCAGCGCGGCACGTTTCTCGTCATTTGTAACGAGTATTGCGGTGCGGGTCACCAGCAAATGGCCGCCTCGATCGAGGTAAGATGAGATGACGAAGGCCGCCAGGCGATCACCGCCCGCACCCGTCGATGTCGACTCGTCGCGAGCGCAAGGCGATCTCCTCGTCCTAACCCATATCTACACCGCGACCGCCGCACTGGTCGTCGGCGCGTTGTTCGGCTTGCTGCAAGGCCTTTCGCGGGCGAACTTCATCGTGATGCCGCCGGTCTTCGACTACTACCGAATGCTGACGGCCCACGGCGTCCTCATGGCTTTGGTCTTTACGACGTTCTTCATCACGGGGCTGGGGACGTTCGTGACGTACCGCTCGATCCCGCGCATCCGTTCGGTCCGCTTGGGTTGGGCGGGCTACGTGGTGATGCTCGTCGGGACGATGACGGCTGCGAGCGAGATCCTCGCCGGGAACGCCAGCGTCCTGTACACGTTCTACGCCCCGCTGAAGGCCGATCCGCTCTTCTACCTGGGCGCCGCCCTGCTGATCTTGGGGACGTGGCTCGTCGCCTTCGACATCATCCTCAACGTCGTCTGGTTCAAGCGACACAACCCGGCGACGAGCATTCCGCTCCCCGCCCATGGTGCCGTCAGCACGTTCGTCATGTGGCTGATCGCGACGCTCGGCGTGGTGGCCGAAGTCCTCATCTTGCTGCCGTGGTCGATGGGACTGACCAAAGGCGTCGACGTCGAGCTGACCCGGCTCCTCTTCTGGTACTTCGGCCATCCCCTGGTCTACTTCTGGATCATGGGGGCCTACCTGATTTGGTACAACGTCATCCCGACGACCTACGGCGGGCGGGTCTTCAGCGACGCCTTGACGCGACTCGCCTTCTTGATCTTACTGATCCTGTCCACGCCGGTCGGCTTGCACCATCAGTTCCTCGAACCGGGTATCTCGGCCGGTTGGAAGTGGTTGCACACGGTCCTGACCTACGGCGTCGCGATCCCATCGTTCATGACGATGTTCGCGATCTTCGCCTCCTTCGAGCTCGCGGCGCACCGCGCGGGAAAGGCCGGCTTCCTCGGGATCGTCCGTTGGCTCCCGTGGGGAGATCCCGCCTTCAGCGGGGCGGCGCTCGGGATGATCTTGTTCATCGGCGGAGGCTTCGGCGGCTTGATCAACGGCTCGTACAGCATGGACATCCTGGTCCACAATACGATGTGGGTCGTCGGGCATTTTCACATCACCGTCGGCGGTCCGGTCGCGCTGAGCTTCATCGGGGCGGCGTATCGGCTCGTTCCGGCCCTCACCGGCCGCAAGCTGTTCGCGCCGAAGCTCGCCCTCGTGCAAACCTACCTCTGGTTTTTCGGGATGGCGCTGATGTCGATCTCGATGCACTGGGCCGGGATCCTCGGTTCACCGCGGCGCACCTCCGACGTCAGCTATTTCGGCTCAGCCGGTGCGGCGACGTGGCACGGCCAGATGGTCGCCGCCTCGATCGGAGGGGCGATTCTCTTCGCGAGCGTCGTCTTGTTTGCGATCGTCGCGACCGGGACGTACCTCAAGAACGACTACGCACCCGAAAGCGAACGCGCCGAATTTTCCTTCGCGCGGGCGGAGGACGAGGCGATGCCGCCGCCGCCGGTCTTCGATCGGATCGGCCGCTGGGGCTTGATCGCGCTCGCCCTGGCCGCCGTCGCATATGCGGGACCGATCTCCGAGCAGTTGAGCGTCCCACACTACCTCGTCCCCGGGATGCGCACCTGGTAGGAGCGTGAATCAGCGCAGAGCGGCGCCGAACGAGCGCACGAAGAAGATCGCGAAGCCGATCACAAAACCGAGGAAGATCGCCAGCGCCGCGGCGAGCGTGATCCCGGATCGCCCGCCTCCGCAGAAGGCCGTGACGCCGCTCACCAAAGCCAATCGCATGCGGAAGAGCGGATCGGACGCGCGCCGCGACTCCGTGCGGGCCAACTCGAGCGCCTCGTCGGCCGTCCACCGATTCCCGTCGATCCGGTCGAGCAACCGGCCGTCGGGCGAAAGGACGACGAGCGCCTCCGAATGGACGACCTCGCCGCGGTCGTCTTCCGAAGAGACGATGCCTAGTCTCCGGCTGAGCTCTTCGACGTCGTCCGGCCTCCCGGTTGCGAGGATCCAACGCTCGGGCGACGCGCCGAAGGCGCTCCCGTAGCGCCTGAGGACTTGCGGCGTATCGAAGTGCGGATCGAGGGTGATCTCGACCAGTCGCATCGCGCTCGGATCGATCATTCGCTGTAAACGCGCGAATTTCGCAGAGACGAGCGGGCACATCGTCGGGTCGGGGCAGCGCGTGTAGATGAACGAGACGATCGCGAGCCGGCCGCGCGAGGAGCGCAGCGAAAACGGCTTCCCGCGCTGATCGACGAGCGGGATGTCGGGGACGAGGGCTCCGGTCTGGAGGACCGGGACGTAGCGTTCCGGCCGAGCGACCCCGATGACGCGCACGTCGCGCAGACTCCATGGTGAGCCGGCCTCGACGACGGTCCCTTCGATGACGTCACGCGGCCGGACGGTTCTGAGGACAGTCCGCGAGACGGCGAACGGCATCGTCATCGCCGGCATCCCGCCGAACGGTTGGTGGCGGACGATGATCGTCCCCTGCTCGGCGGCTACGCCGACGACGCGGCCGCGGAGTATCTCCTGTCGTGGCGCGGCGCCGATCAACACGAACCCGAGGATCACCGCGATCAGCCTTTTTTCCACCGGCTGAGCTTCCCGCGGCGGCGTGAAGGGGCGGGGAAGGGTCGGTGCACGGCTGCTTCACGCGGACGAAACGGCGGTATCTTAGGCTTATCACATCTTTAGAGGAGCCTTGCATGCCGAGTATCGCGTACAGTCGGGAGATCCCCTTGGCGGCGCAGAGTCTGCATCAGGCCGTCGCCGACGTCCTCGATGCGTTCGCGGGACGTTCACGTACGGACGCACTGCTCTTGAGCGCCCCCGTGCATGGAACGACCGGCAAGCTCAGCATCCCCGTCGAACTCACCGTAACCAAGCGATCGCCCAAAGATTCCTCGGTCGGCGTGACGCTCAGGGCGCGTTCAGCCGAAGCGGCGTTTCCGCACTTTCAGGGGGCTTTTTATGCACTGCCGATGTCACCGTCGCGCGCAGTCCTCAGCCTAAAAGGCAAGTATACGGTCCCGCTCGGATTCTTCGGCCTTGCGATCAACGCCGCCGGGATGAAGCGGGTGGCCGAAGAAGGCCTGCGCGATCTCTTCGAACGGGTCGCCGATGAAACCGTCGCGGTCGTACGCGAGGCGTCGTTTCAACGCTATCGAGAGGGTCGTACGCTTTCGTGACGCAGCGCATCGTGGTCGCGACCGACGGATCACCGGCTTCCGACGCGGCGATCGAGCTGGCGCTCTCCTTCGCCTCACGCGAGGGGGCGCATCTGCTGTTTCTCCACGCCGTCGACGAGCCCGCGATTTTCGCGGCGACGGCGGCGATACTCTTCGATCCGACACCGACGTTGCGGGCGCTCGAAACGACGGGTGAAGCGCTCCTCGCCGCCGCCGAGCGGCGCGCCGCCGAGCGCCACCTCCCCGCCAAAACGCGGCTGATGTACGGCGACCCCGTCGATATGATCCTCGCCGGGGCGCAGGACTGGGATGCCGACCTGATCGTGATGGGGACGCACGGCCGCCGGGGCTTCTCGCATCTCTTGTTAGGAAGTACCGCCGAGCGAGTGCTGCAGCGCAGTTCGCTGCCGGTATTGGTGACCAAAGCCGTCACCCTCTCGCACTGCGCTGCGCACGAAGGAAGATGGCAATGGAAAAAACCGTAATCGCAATCGAAGACCCGCCGCTGGCGCAGGCGTTGTTCAGCGACGTACGATGGTCGTGGATCTGGCTCGTGGTCCGACTGTACGTCGGCTATGAATGGCTGCGTGAAGGGCTCGACAAAGTCACGAGTCCGGCGTGGGCCGGAGCGCATGCCGGAGCCGCACTGAGCGCCTGGCTCCAGCTCGCGCTGGCGAAGACGCACGGTGCGCATCCCGACGTTCAGGGATGGTACGCCGCGTTTCTACACGTCTGCGTACAGCCGTACCCGGCGTTTTGGAGCTTCCTCGTGAGCTACGGAGAGCTCTTCGTCGGCCTGGGCTTGATCCTCGGGCTCTTTACCGGGATCGCCGCGTTTTTCGGGACGGTGATGAACACGAGCTATCTGCTCGGCGGGACGGTGAGCATCAATCCGATCCTCTTCGGCCTGGCATCGTTGCTCGTGCTCGCCTGGAAGACCGCCGGCTGGTACGGGCTGGACCGCTGGGTCCTCATCCGGATCGGAACTCCGTGGCACCACGGCCCGATCGAGCGCCCCGCCGCACCGATCTCGACCTAGTGCTACGCCAAAGCAGCCCGAGCGCGTTCGAGCGTCGCCGCGACCGGCCCGCCGGCGTCGATCCTCTTCCAGTCGACGTCGCCGGGGTCGCGCTTGAGTTGCTCCAACAGGACGTCGACGGTCGCGTCCGACATATCGCCTCGTCGCTCGAGGATGCGTCCCCGCAAGACGTCGACAGGAGCGGTCAGCCAGAGTCCCTTGAACGGGACGCCTAACTCCTGCGCTACCGCCGCGATCGCCGCCCGTTCTTCCGCTCGGCCGAAGACGCCGTCGGCGATGACGCTATAGCCGCCCCGGAGCGCTTGCGCAGCAGCTTCCCGCTGCCTCCGATAGACCGAAAGGTTGACCTCCATCGTATAGGCTCGGACGTCGAGACGTTGGGCGGGCTCGACCCCGAAGAGGCGCTTGCGCAGCGCATCGGTATGGAGGATTCGCGCGCCCGGGGCGATCCCACAAACGGGGGAAAGGGCTCGCGCGAGGGTCGACTTTCCGGTCCCGCTGACGCCTCCGATCGCGACGAGGACCGGAGGGGGCCGGCGCAGCAGCCCGGCGGCGAGATCCAGATACGCTCGCGCTTCATCGGCCATCGCTTCCCGACGTTCGGAGCTCGGCTGCGCGTGCGCCGCAGCCACCCCGGTATGGGCGCGGATCGCCGCCCGCAGCGACATCATCAGCGGGAGCGCAGCGAGCCCGTCGGCTTCGTCGGCGCGGTCGAGATACGCATTGAAGACCACGTTCGCCGACGGCCGCAACCCGCGGTGCTCGAGATCCATCAGCAAGAATGCCAGGTCGTAGAGGACGTCGATGCACGAGAGATGCTCGCTGAACTCGATGCAATCGAAGAGCGCCGGGCGGCCGTGCCACAACACGATGTTGCGGAGATGCAAGTCGCCGTGACAACGTCGGACGTGCCCCGTCCGGTCGCGTCGATCCAGGAGCTCCGCGTGCTCGGCGAGCTCCTCGCGCCACCGTCGGACGAGCGAGGCGCATACCTCGGACGGAAAGATCCGGGGGGTTCGTCCGAGATTGAGTTCGTTTCCGTCGATCTCGAGCTTCAGCGAAGCGTGTCCGCCCCTCCCCGGAGTCACCTCCGCGGCCGCGTGGAAGGCTGCGATCTCGGCGCCGAGGGACTCCATGAGGGCGGCGGTGAGCTCACCGCGCTCGGCCATGCGATCGAACAGGAGCGTTTGGTCGAACCGGCGCATCTCGATGACCCAGTCGACGACTTCTCCGGCGCCGTCGAAGGCGATCGTTCCGTCACTCGCCCGCGTGAGGGCCCGTACCCCAAGATACAGATCCTGCACGGTCCGGCGATTCAGCGCAAGCTCGGCGCGGCACGCCCTCTCGCGCTGCTCGAGCGTCGAATAGTCGAGATACGAAAAACGAACCGCCCGCTTGAGCTTGTAGACGCGATCGGGAGCGAGAAAGACGATCGCGGCGTGGGTATCGATCCGCTCTCGCGCTTGGGTCTGCAGGAACCCAATCGCCTCCCGTTGCGGATCCTCCTTTACAGCGACCATGTCCAATCCCGGATCTCCGGGAGATCTTCACCGTAGCGGGCGATGTACTCGCGGTGCTCGATCAACTTGTTCGCGATGAGGTCTTTGATGCGGGCCGAGCGATCCCGTAACCGTGCAATGCGATCGATCGCGAGCCCCGCCAGGTGGTACCGGCTCAACTCATTGCGGACCGTCATGTCGAAGGGCGTCGTGGTCGTCCCTTCCTCCTTGTAACCGCGAACGTGGATGTTGTCGTGGTTGCGGCGTCGATACGTGAGCCGATGGATCAACCAGGGATAGCCGTGATACGCAAAGACGACCGGCTTGTCGACCGTGAAGAGCGCATCGAAGTCGGCGTCCTCGAGCCCATGGGGATGTTCGCTCGCCGACTGCAGCTTCATGAGATCGACGACGTTTACGACGCGTATCCGGAGATCGGCGATGTTCTCGCGCAGGAACGCGACCGCGGCGAGCGTCTCGAGGGTCGGGACATCGCCGGCACACGCCATCACGACGTCCGGCTCCTCGTCGCCGTCGTTGCTCGCCCACTCCCACACGCCGATCCCCTTGGTGCAATGTTTCACCGCGCTCTCGACGTCGAGATACTGCAGAGCCGGCTGCTTCCCCGCGACGATGACGTTGACGTAATCGCGGCTGCGCAGGCAGTGGTCGGCGACCGACAGGAGCGTATTTGCGTCGGGGGGCAGGTAGACCCGAATGACGTTCGCCTTCTTGTTCACGACGTGGTCGATGAAGCCGGGATCTTGATGCGAGAAGCCATTGTGGTCTTGCCGCCAAACGTGCGAGCTCAACAAGATGTTGAGCGAGGCGATCGGCTCGCGCCAGGAGACGGTACGGGCGACCTTGAGCCACTTCGCATGCTGGTTGAACATCGCATCGATGATGTGGATGAACGCCTCATAGCAGGCGAAGAATCCGTGCCGTCCGGTGAGCAGATAGCCTTCGAGCCAACCTTCGCAAAGGTGTTCGCTCAACACTTCGAGGACGCGCCCTTCCGGATCGAGGTGTTCATCGTCGAAAGGGAACGTCTGGGCGATCCATCTGCGCCCGGTCGCCTCGAAGATGGCGTCGAGCCGATTCGACGAGGTCTCATCGGGACCGAAGACGCGAAAATTTCGTGCCTCGGCGTTTTTTCGCATGATATCCCGCAAGAACGCCGCGAGCGGCCTGGTAGACTCGGCGCTGACGACGCCCGGCTTTGAAACCTCGACGGCGTATCGGCGAAAATCGGGCAGATGCAGCGGGCGCAACAGCTTCCCGCCGTTCGCGTGGGGATTGTCACCCATCCGCCGTCGACCCGACGGCGCGAGTTCCCGCAGCTCTTGCACGAGCCGCCCCCTTTGGTCGAAGAGCTGCTCGGGACGGTAACTCTTCATCCACGCCTCGAGCGCGGCGCGGTGGGCGGCATCGGTACGCGCTGCGTCTATCGGGACTTGATGAGAGCGCCAAGAGCCCTCGACCCGATATCCGTCGATCTCCTTCGGCCCGGTCCAGCCTTTCGGCGTGCGCAGGACGATCATCGGCCAACAGGGGCGGCCGGAATACCCGTCCGCTCGCGCTCGGCGTTGGATCGCCGCGATCTCGTCGAAGACCAGATCGAGGGTGTGGGCCATTTGCCGATGCATCGTATCGGGCTGATCGCCCTCGACGACGTACGGATGCCAACCGTATCCTTCGAGCAACCGTTCCAACTCGGACGGATCGATGCGCGCCAGGATCGTCGGGTTCGCGATCTTGTAGCCGTTGAGATGGAGGATCGGTAGGACGGCTCCGTCCGAGACCGGGTTGAGGAATTTGTTCGCGTGCCAGCTCGTCGCGAGCGGCCCCGTCTCCGCCTCGCCGTCGCCGACGACGCAGGCGACGACGAGATCGGGGTTATCGAACGCAGCACCGAACGCGTGCGCGAGGGAATACCCAAGCTCTCCGCCTTCATGAATCGACCCCGGGGTCTCCGGCGCGACGTGACTAGGGACGCCCCCGGGGAACGAAAACTGCTTGAAGAGCCGACGCATCCCCGCTTCGTCTTGGGAGACCTCGGGATAGTACTCGCTGTACGTCCCTTCGAGGTAGACGTTGGCCAGGAGACCGGGGCCGCCATGCCCCGGTCCCGCGATGTAGATCATGTTGACGTCCCGCGCGACGATGACGCGATTGAGATGGGCGTAGATGAAGTTGAGACCCGGCGTCGTCCCCCAGTGCCCGAGCAGCCGCGGTTTCACGTGCTCGGGGGCCAGCGGCTCGCGCAGGAGCGGATTGTCGAGCAAATAGATCTGGCCGACCGACAGATAGTTCGCAGCGCGCCAATAGGCGTCGATCTTACGAAGCTCTTCGTCGGAGAGCGGACGGCTCTGCGGCTGCGAGGCGCTCATGGTCCCAAGCGTACCCTCGAGGGAGGCGGCGCGTCCATCCCGCGGAGGTGAGGAACCCTTTCATTCCATCTTCACCGCCGCCTTCGCTTGAGCGAGGGCGGAACTCAAGCGCTCCGCGGCTTGGCCGGGACCTACGTGAATCTCCCTGCATCGAGATCGCTTAGCGGCGTCGACGGAACGGGTACCACTATGAAAATGCTAGGTACCGGTCACGAGAGCGACTATATCGTTTTCAAGGATCGCCAAGACGCGGGTGCTCGGCTTGCGGAGAAGCTTCGGCGCTATGCGAAGCGTAAGGATACGGTCGTCCTCGCGTTACCGCGCGGCGGCGTACCCGTCGCATTCGAGATCGCGCAGCGGCTCGAGTTGCCCTTGGACGTCTTCTCCGTCCGCAAGCTCGGCGTCCCCGGACATGAAGAGCTCGCCATGGGGGCGATCGGGAGCGGAGGCGCGTACTATCTCAACATGCCGGTGCTGCGCTCGCTGGACATCTCGGTCGACGAGGTCCGGGACACCGTCGCGCGTGAGCAACGCGAGCTCGAACGGAGGGAGCGACTCTACCGTGATGGTCGCCCGCGGCCCGAGATTCGCGGGAAGACCGCGATCCTGGTCGACGACGGCCTCGCCACCGGGGCCAGCATGCGGGCCGCGATCGAGGCGCTGCGGCGCCTGGGCCCCTCGCGAACGGTGGTCGCGGTCCCGGTCGCCCCGGCCGAGTCATGTGCCGAGCTGCGCAACGAAGTCGACGAGGTCGTCTGCTTGCAAACGCCTCATCCGTTCGAGGCGGTGGGGATCTGGTACGACGATTTTTCGCAAACGACGGACGACGAAGTCCGTGCGCTGCTCAAGAGCGCGGCCGAGCGCAAGCTGTCGTAAATCCGATCGCGAGTCCCTCGGCGCAAATACGCCGGGGAGTCGCACGGTATGCGCTAACTCGCAAGTATTGTGAAGGCCGTTTTCATGAGGCCTTCAATCAGGCTGGCGATCCTCGAATCGTGAAAGGATTCGTGGGACCGGCGGGCCGCCGTCATGACCTCTGATCCCCTCCTCGGACGGACTGTGGAAGTCCGGTCGCCGGGAGGAATTTTGTATTGCGGTACCGTCGTGGCGATCCACCCCGACGAGGGTACCGGCGAAATCCTTGAGCTCGGCCCGGACGAGCATGTACAATACCGACGTTTTGTATATGTCGTCGACCGGGACGCCCAAATTCGATTGCTCGAACCGTAATAAGAGCTCGAGCCTCGGAGCGAGGCGCAGCCACCGATTGCGCATCTCGCCGTTCGAGGGCGTATGAGAGCTCGAAACATGCCGAACGACGCACGGCGAGCGCTCCGTTTCGTCCTCCTCATGGGGGTCGTCAATCTGTTCGCCGATATGACGTACGAAGGCGGCCGCGGCGTCGTCGGCGCATTCCTGGGCCATCTCGGTGCGAACGGCGTCGCGATCGGTGCGGTGGCCGGCGGCGGCGAACTCGCGGGTTATGCGATTCGATCCGTCTCGGGTGCAGTCGCGGATCGGACCGGGAAGTATTGGTTGGACGCGTGGGTCGGCTATCTCCTGAATATGCTGTGCGTCCCTGCGCTCTCGCTCGCGGGAAGCTGGCCGGCCGCCGCGGGACTCGTGATCGGTGAACGGCTCGGGCGCGGTATTCGACGGCCGGTGATCGCCGCGGTCCTCAGCGAAGCCGGAGCGAGCATCGGCGGCGGCCGCGCTTTCGGACTCAACGAGGCACTCGATCAAATCGGCGCGACGCTCGGGCCTCTGGTCGTCGCGCTCGCTATCGCCCGCAGTGGGAGTTTCACATTCGGCTTTGCAGTGCTCTTGATCCCGGCGTTGCTCACGCTCGCGTCCCTGACCGCGGCGACGACGGCGGGCCGAGCGATCGTCCCGCGCGCCCAAGCCGACGAGCCCGCGGTCCGCGATTGGCCCGGATTTCGCCGCAACGTCCTCGGCGGAGCGCTCGTCGCGGCCGGGTCGGTCGACTTCGCGTTGATCGCTTTCCGGTTCCAACGCGATCACGTCCTCGACGCCGCCGCCATCTCGGTCTGGTTCGCCGTCGCGATGGCCGTCGCAGCCGTCGCTTCACCGATTCTCGGACGGCTCTTCGACCGGCTGGGAACACCGGTCATCGGTATTGCGCTCGTGATCACCTCGGCCGCGACGCCGCTGGCGTTCTTCGGTCGCGGGGCGACTGCGGAAGCCGGCTCGGCGCTCTGGGGCGTCGGGACCGCGCTGCAAGATGCGCTCCTCCTCGCCCTCATTGCAACCAATCTCAACCGGCGAAAGCGTGCGACGTTGTTCGGCGTCTACGATCTCGTCTTCGGGACGGCCTGGTTCGTGGGGAGCCTGATCTGCGGCTTCCTCGTCGATCGGTCGATCACCGGACTCGTCGTCTTTTCCGTCGCTCTCCAGTTGCTCGCGATCCCGTCGTTCGTCGCTACGAGACGGTAGGCTCGCCCTCGGCGCGCTCGCGCTCGATCTCCGCCTCCCGGCGGCGCTCGACGTCGAGGAGGATCTCTTCTTTGACTTCGTCGGGAGCCTCCAGCTCGCCGATCACGTCGAGCTCTTCTTCCTCGAGCAGCTCTTCGAGCTCCGGTTCGGTCGGTTCGATATCGGTCGGTCGAATCGGCTCTTTCATCGGCACTCCCCGCCAGTGTGTTCTCGGCTCCTCGCACCCGATGTTTCCCCGATGACGACGAAGGCGTCGTGAACGACGGGTTCATATCTGCTATTCTCAAAGCGATGAGCCCGATCGCCGTCGGACCACACGATGCTCTGGTCGTGGTGGATCCCCAAGTCGACTTCCTCCCGGGAGGCGCCCTCCCCGTAGCGGAGGGCAACCGCATATTCGGCCCGATCAACGCGGTCATGCCGCGTTTCAACCGAGTCTATGCCACCCGCGACTGGCATCCCCCGAACCACGCCTCCTTCCGAGCCGCGGGCGGTCCTTGGCCGGATCACTGCGTAGCCGGGACGCGGGGAGCCGCGTTTTCGGAGCTTCTCGACCAAACGCGGATCGACCGAATCGTCGACAAGGGCGTCGAGCCCAACACCGAAGGCTACAGCGGTTTCGACGGTACCGATCTCGCCCAGGACCTCCGGGCGCATGGGATCACCCGCATCTTCGTCTGCGGCCTTGCGACCGACTATTGCGTTCGAGCGACCGCGCTCGATGCGCGTTCGCTCGGTTTTGAGGTCGTAGTCTTGACCGATGCTGTCGCCGCCGTCGACGTCAACCCCGGCGATGAAGAACGAGCCCTCGAGGATATGCGGAAAGCGGGGGTACAGTTGGCCGAAAGCTCCGACATCCTAAGCGAGTAAACGCCTCGTAGACGACCGGCTCGCTCTGCGAGCGGCGCCGGCGCTACCGCGTCCCGTTTTGCGTCATGAGGTAATCGACGATCGTGGGGATATCGCCGTCGGCGATCGGCGCCTTATAGGCCGTCCGCATCTTCGTCACCTCGGCCGTCCATTGCGCCCTGGTCAACGGCGGCTGCGTGTACACGTACGCCGCCGAATGGCAGGTAGAGCAATTGGCGTTGGTGACGTCCCTCCCGGGACCGGGCTTGAATTTGACGTCGTCCGGCGGCAAATTCACCTTGACGGTGCCGAATGTAGCTCCGAGCACGAATACCGCCGAGGCGGCCGCAACGATCGCCGCTCCGATCCGCTTCACGACACGCTCACTTTGTACGTCTCGATGACGTTGCGCAGATAGCCGGAGGGATTCCACACCGGCACCGCCGTTTGTATCTCACCGCTGTTGGCGATTGCGCGGCACGCCAACTCGTATCTCTTCCCGCGAACCGCCGTAAACGTGGTTTGCCAGCGCCGAAAGGAATAGCGGCCGTAATCCTCGCCGAGGGTCGTGGGATGCCAGGTCGCGCCGCCGTCCCAGGAAAACTGAACGGCTTTGATACCGCTACCGCCGTCGAACGCGATACCGCGGATCGTCCGCCTGCCGGGCTTCAGGGTGGCCCCGTCCTTGACGTTCGTGATAAAGGACCGAACGGTCAGCTTATTGATCGGGACCGTTTTGTAGCCCGTGTCCGTCGGCTTCACGGTGTTGCCCGGCGTCTGAGGAATCCGATACGCCGTACTCATCCAGAAGTTGTCGTCGATCGTATCGATCGCCTCGATGTTATCGAGCATCTTCACCCAATACGTCCCATACCAGCCTGGGACGACGAGCCGGACGGGATAGCCGTTGAGGAGCGGGAGCGGAGCACCGTTCATCTCGTACGCGACGAGCACGTCGCCGTTGTCGATGATATCCTCGACCGAGAGGGCTTTGATGAAAGGCGGCGTCGCAGGGAGCGCCGGCTTGTCGAGTCCGCTGAAGCGGATCTGCCGGACTCCGTCTTCGAGACCGGCTTCGGCGAGGATATCCGTAAGGCGCACGCCCGTCCAACGTGCGTTCCCCATCGCCCCGTTGTACCATTGACCTCCGGGGACGCGCGGCGAGAAGAGCCCGCGGCTGTTTCCCGAGCATTCATTGACCGCGATGATCTCGAACCGCTTGAACTGCGTCCGCAAGTCGGCGACGCTCAGGTTCAGCGGGCGTTTCACCTTGCCGTGCACCCGAATGCGATGGGCCGTACCGGAGACGGTCGTCGGGATTCCGGAAAGGTGCCAACGGACGTAAAACGCATCGTTGGGCGTCAAGACCCCTTCGTCGAAGATCGAAAACGGCGTCTCGAGCTGAGGCGGCCTCGGGGTCAGGAGGATGAGCGGACGCTTTTGCGGGTAGGCGACCAGCGGTCGCCTCCCGTTTTCCATAGGGAGCGTGACGGTCCCGGAGGCGAGCCCTTCACGCGGTAGCGCCAAACTCAGCCCGGCGGATGCGGCGCCGGCGAGGAAATCGCGTCGACCGAAGGCCATGTGCGGAACCTCCAAGCAAACGACCTTATGAATACTTGCGAAGCGCCGGCACCTTTCCTGTCGCGGCCGGCGACTTCGCCCGGTGAGCGCCGCTGGAAGCCGCGCCGGCTCGGCCGGCCGCCTACGGCGAAGGCACGGTGAATGGCCGTTTCATTCGCCTTACACGGCCTGGTAGTATCTCTGCAAGGGAGCGTTGCAGGAGGTGCAGCGATGAAGCGGTTCCGCATCGAGACCCAAGTAGCGTGTCCTTTTTCGGCCGCGATCGATTTCGCGAAGGACTATTTCCGATTGCGCGCTCCCGGCGTCTTGCGCGTCCCCCTCCGCTTGGGTCCCGTTGATATTCAGTTCAATCGGACGATGACGGCAAGGATGATCGTTTGCACGGATCGGACCGATCTCACGCGCAAGCACGAAGCGCTTGAGATCCGGATGCATCCGCTCGGCGCGATCCCCTTCCCGGAGTTTTCCTCGACGCTGACGGTCCGACCGCACATGCCTCCGGGGACGCTGCTCGCGCTCGAAGTTTCCTACCGTCCGCCGCTCGGGATCCTCGGCTCGATCCTCGACGCCGCGCTGGGCCGGCGGGTCGCGCTCGGGATCGCGCGCGCCCTGCTCGGCGACCTTGCCTCGTATCTGGCCGAGCGCGCTCGTGACTTCGCGCGTAGCGGATCGATCGACGACGACTGAGGCGGCAACTCGCGAGCGCAATCACGCCGCTCATTTCCCCGCCCCCGCCTCGCGTGTCGGCGTGGCCGACCGGACGACCAAAACGGGGACCGCAGCCGTGCGGACGACGTGCTCCGCAACGCTGCCAAGGAAGAAGCGCTGCAATCCGCGGCGGCCATGACTCCCGACGACGATGAGATCGGCCTGCTCCTCGCCGGCGAGCGCCAGGATCGCCTCCCACGCCGTCCCCTCGACGACGCGCCCTCGAGCCTCGACGCCCTTCGCGGCAGCCGACTCGAGAGCGCGGTCGACGACGGCCTCCGCCCGCTCCCGCAAGATCTCTCTAATCGAGGCGGCATGGTAGTAGCCGCGTGGACCGATCACGCTATCGATGTCGGCGACGCTGACGAACACGAGGGAACGGCGATCTTCCGGCGGCAGTTCGAGAGCCAGTTCGGCAGCGGCGTCGGACGGCTCGGAATCGTCGAGCGCGACCAAAACGCGCTCGAAGCACCGCCGGCCTTGCGGTGCGAGGGTCGCACGCTCGCGAACGGTCAAGACCGGGATATCGCCGGCCCGCAACACCCCCTCGGTCGTACTTCCGAGGACGAGGCGACCGAGGCCGCGCCGACCGTGCGTCCCAAGGACGATGAGTCGTACTCGTTCGTCCCGAGCGACCCCGATGAGCCCCTCGACCGGGTCGCCTTCCACCATCCGTTTTCGGGCCGCGACGCCCGATTGCGCGGCTCGTTGGCACGCGTCGTCGAGCAGCGCGTTCCCCTGTTCTTTCATCCCCTCGATGAGGAGATTCGGATCGAACGCGGCCGCGGACTCGGCCCGCGCGACGAGCGGCAGCCAATTTACGGCGTTGCAAAACACCACCGTCCCGTTCCGCTCGTGCGCCAGACGGATCCCGAGCTCGATTGCGTGCTTCGCGGGCTCCGAATCGTCGACCCCGACGAGGATGATCGAAAACAAATCGTTCATTGAGTCTCTTTCGCAGCGGGTAAATTGCAAGCGAGGCTATCGCGTCGCGGTGAACGGCCTATGAGATCCGTGTCGGAACGACGTGAGGCCTTTTTCACCCGATCTTCGCAACACCGGCGGAGGCGGACGGAGAACCCCCCGGAGCACGCGAATCGTTCGACTCAGCGCATCGCATGACGAAGTTCTTGCCGCGACATCGCCTTTGGAGAGCTCGTGTAGGCCCGAGCAACGGCCCGCGGTTCGCCATGCTGCTCGCGTTCGCGGGCCTCGGCATGCTTGCGGTCGCCCCCGCCGGCTCGGCGACGCCGAGCGAACTCGCACGCGGCCGCATCCTCGTCGTCTATGGGAGCTGCAACGACTGCCACACGCCGGGATGGCTCGAATCCGACGGGAAAACACCGGTCAGCCGCTGGATGACGGGGAACACGATCGGCTTTCTCGGCCCTTGGGGGACCGTTTATCCGACCAACGTACGGCTGCGTTTTCAGCAGATCAGCGAAGAGCAGTGGCTCTTTATGATCAAGACGCGCGGCGGGCACCCTCCGATGAAGTGGACCGATCTACGCGCGCTTTCGCTCCCCGATCAGCGTGCGATCTATCGTTTCATCCGCAGCCTCGGGCCGGCAGGTCAGCCGGCGCCCGCCACCGTCCCGCCCGGAGTACAACCGACTACGCCGTTTTACGACGTCACGCCCCAGCGCCCGGGGCGGCGCAAACCGCTGTGAGTTCGCTCTTCTCGGAGATCGTCGCCGCCGTCGACGATTCCGACCCGGCTCAACGTGCGGCCGCATTCGCGGTTCGTCTGGCCGCGCAGCATCGAGGGCGGCTTACTTTCGTCCATGCCGTCGATTGGGCCGGTGCCGTCTCGATGTATGAAGCCGGGATGTCGGTGGCCGATCCGACCCGCATCGTCGGTGCACTGCGCGATGAAGGCCGGGCGCTCCTGGCGAGGGTTGCCGCTCAAGCGCGGGCCGCAGGCGTACCCTGCGAGGAACGTCTCATCGAAGCTCGTCCCGTCGAGGCGATCTTGGCGGCGACGCGCGAGGCCGAGGCGCACGTCACCGTCATCGGGACACATGGCCGCTCCGGCATCCAGCGTCTCGTTCTGGGCAGCATCGCCGAGGCGGTCGTCCGGATGAGCGAACAGCCGGTTCTGGTGGTGCACCCTCACGACACCCTTCCAGCCGGCCCCCTCTTTCAGAACGTCTTTATCGCGGTCGACGGCTCGGATCCGTCGCACGCCGCCGTCCGCGTGACCGCCGAGCTTTTACCCAAGGACGGCCACCGTTCGACGTTCTGCTCGATCGTCGATCAAGCCAATCCGCAATCGGCTGCGCGAAAGACGATCGATCGCGCACGAGAGGATGCGCGCGCACAAAACCTCAGCGCCGAGTTCTATACGGTCGACGGGCATCCCGAGACGGCGATCGTCGAAGAAGCGAAAAAACGTCATAGCGATTTGATCGTCCTGGGGACTCATGGACGGCGCGGCCTCGAGCGGATCTTCCTCGGAAGCGTCGCGGAAGAAGTCCTGCGCAGCGCTCCGGTCCCGGTTCTCATCGTAAGCGCGAAGCTGCGCTGAACGTCATGACGCCCGGCCCGCTGCGCCACGTCGCTGCACCGCTCGTCCGCCGCGGCTGAATCATGACTCTTATCATCGATCTCCTTCTGGTGGCGCTCGCAGCATCTACGGGGTGGCTCGATGCAACCTCGTATCTGCGCATCCACGTGTTTACTGCGAATATGACGGGAAACACGGTTTTGTTCGGGCTCGGCTTGGGGCGTCAACCACCGGGAGAGATCGTCCCCTCGGCGACCGCGATCGGGTCGTTCCTCATCGGGGCTTTCGTCGGGAGCTGGATCGCCGATCGCGCGACACAGCGCTGGGAAGCCCGCAGCGTATTGATCGTCGAGATCTTCGCCCTCGCGGTCTTCGCCGCCCGATGGGATGCCGCTTCTCCCAACCTGGAGCGAGAACGCATCCTCCTCATCGCGCTCGCTTCCGTCGCAATGGGCCTGCAGCAGGCCGCGACGGAACGGCTCCATCCGCATCCCGGCGTCTCGACGACATACATGAGCGGGACCGTTGAACGTATAGGGGCCGGACTCCACGAGCTGCTGCGCGGGAAACCGCAGCAGTTCGTCCTCAACGGTTCGCTTTGGTGCGTCTACCTCGCATCCGCTTTCGGGGCGGCGCTGATCGCGCGGCGGGACGATGCGGTCCTCGGCTTTACCCCATTGATCGTATTGCTCGTCGTCGTCGCGGTCATACCGTTCGCCGTGAAGAGGCCCACCTGAGGAGCGTCGTGCTCCACCCCGACCGGTGACGGCGGTCCGTTCGACCGAATGAAGCTTGCGCAAGCGATGGGATCACGATCGGCAACGCACTTGAGCGTTACGACGATTTCGGAGGGAGGGCCAGGCGATACAGGGCTTCCCGAACATGATGCGGGGCGGCAATCGCAAGTTTTGAGCTCAGGCAATCATCGAGTTCGAGGAGCGTGAGCAAGGCCCAACTGTCGATGAGATGAGTAGACCGCAGGTCGAGGACGACGTAGCCGCGCGCTGCTGCAGCACGCTGGACGGCGGCTCGAAAGCGTTGCGCGTTGCGCACGGTGAGCTCCGCAGGCGCACGGACCGCCGGACCACGACCGAGGTCGTCGGTGAAGCGCGTGACCGACCTCCTCCTTCTTCACCCATAACGCGGCTGGGCGTCCGATCGTTCCGGCTACCGCGAGCCGCCGCAGGCCGCGTTCGGGATCGCCCGCGCGAACCAATCAGCCGCTCCATTTCGTTATCGACGGTGACGGATTCTCACCAGCTTTTCGCAAACGGATGGAGTTACGCAACGTATGCGTTCGCAATCACTAAGGACGGCCGTCGTCGGGCTGATCGGCGCGATCCTGGGAAGCTTCTCGATGATGATCTACGCGAGCAGCCACTTCCCGGCCGCGGCCGGTGCGGCGGAGACGCCGCCGACGGTAACCGCAGTCCCGGTACACGGGACTGATCAGGACCGGATCGTCGCCGCAGTCAAGCGCGATGAACCGTCGGTCGTCGCGCTCGACGTCTCGGTCAACGGGCGGGAATACATCCCCCCCGATCCGTTCTCGCAATTTTTCGGGTTCGGGCCAAGCACCGGCCAGGTTCTCCCATATCACGAGCAAGCGTCGGGTTCGGGTTTCGTCTATTCGAAGGACGGGCTCATCGTCACCAACGCCCACGTCGTGCAATTCGGTCGTGGGACCGACGTGAAGATCACCGCGATCTTCGCAAACGGGGATAAGGTCCCGGCCCATATCTATGCCGCCAACCCGGCCGCCGATCTGGCGCTCGTCAAGGTCGATCATTATGCGAAGCTCCCGCCGCCGCTCGAATTGGGACGCTCGAGCGACGTACAGGCAGGCCAGTGGGCGATAGCGATCGGCGAACCGTTCGCCTTGCAGGACAGCGTCTCGGTCGGCGTCGTCTCGGGCTTCAATCGGACGGAGACGATCTCGAACGACAACGGTTTCCCGCGGACCTTCAAGGGCTTGCTGCAGACCTCGGCGCCGATCAATCCCGGGAATTCCGGTGGACCGCTCATCGACTACAACGGCCGTGTGATCGGCGTGAACCAATCGGTCGCGACTCCGCAAGCCGGCGCGCAAGGGATCGGTTTCGCGATCCCCGTCGACACCATGAAGCAGCAGGTCGCCCTGCTCGAGCAGCACCCCGGCCAACTCAACGGCCCGCCGACCCCGTACATCGGGATCTCGATGACGCCGATCAACGACAACGTCCGTGAGCAACTGAACTATCACGGTGACGGCGTCGCGATCGAAGGCGTCTATCAAGGCGGACCGGCCGACAAAGCCGGCCTGCAATCGGGCGACGTGATCCAGGAGATCGACGGAAAACCGGTCACCTCGGTCGATCAAGTCGAGAACGCCGTTCACAACGCGAAACCCGGACAAGTCCTCCATCTCCAAATCTGGAGCCAGGGCTTCAAAAAAGTCGCGAACGTGACGGTCGGGACCGCACCGCCGGACTTCCCCGTCGGTGAGTCGCAGCAGCCCTAAGCGGCCGCCGCGTCCCGCCCGTAATGATGCCCGCGAGCTCCTCGCGGGCATCATGGCTTCGCGCCCGCCATGAAACGATCGACGGCCCCCAAGAAGAAAGCGACCAAAAAGCCGAAAGCGGCGAGCCGCGGGTCGCGCTATTGGTCGGCCCGCGTCACCGAGACGAGCAATGCGCTCGATCTCGAAAGCGGCGTCTTTACGCTCGACGATCCGCGGGAGATCAGCCGCTCGCTGCTTCAATCGGCGCGCGAGAGCAAGCGGCGGAAGGCGACGTCTCCGTATCGGTCGGCGATGTCGATGCTCACGTTTTACATCAATCGAGCGGGGAAGCGCTTGCCGCCGCAGCGTAGGCGGATCCTCGAACAAGCGAAGGAGGAGCTGCGCAAGCTCAGGGACCGCGAGGACACCCGCTAACCGCGATAGAGCAGCTCCGCGACCGGGAAGCTCGTGCTCAAGCCGCCGTACTTGGCGGCGACGTCGATCACCGGCTGCATCTCCGAAATATCGAAGCGCGTCGCATAGACGACGCGGAGCATCGTTTGCAACGTCCGGGGATCGAGCTTACTGTATTTCATCAAGATTAGACCGCTCTGCCGCTGATGGGCGTTGGCCCAGGCAGCCGTCTTTTCGATGACGAGCGCAAAACGGGCGACCATGTCGGGATGAGCGGCCGCCCAGGCTTTCGTGGTGAAATAGCAGCCGATCAGCAGGTTGGGTGCGACCGCGTCGAGCGCGGGCGCCAAGATCCGCGCCTCGGCTTTGGCTACCTCGATGAACGGTTCGGCGACCAGACCGGCGTCGATCCGCTTCGTCCGCAGCCCCTCGAGCGTCTGCGGGAACGTCATCTCGATGAAATGGACGGTACTCGAGTCGCCGCCGTTGCGGTCGATCCACGCCTGCGCGCCGTACTGCAGGATGTTCTTGAGGCCGTTCACGCCGATCGTCTTCCCGTTGAGGTCGCGTGCCCTTCGTACCGTCGAATCTTTCGGTACCATGAGGACCGTGGTGGGGGCTTTGACGCTCCACAAGCTCCCCGGCGCGATGACGGTGAACGGGACGTTGCGCTTGTACGCCTCGCCGAGCGAGATGAGATTGGAAAAGCCGACGTCGATCGCATTCGACGCGACCGCCGCTGCGATCGCCGCCCCGTTGGGGATCGATTGAATCTGCGCGTCGATTCCCGCGTCGCGGAAAAATCCCATATCGAGCGCATAGTAGACTTCCGCACCGGCATCGAGGGGAATCGTAGCGAGGCGGAGCACCTCCGCTGCGGATGAGCGGTGAGGGACGGCCGCAAGGGCGCCGCTCAACAGATAGCCGGCAGAGCGACCCACGAAGCTCCTTCGACCGAGTCTCTCCATCGTCGCCTCCTCCTATTAACGGGCTTACGGCATTCGCCGCACTTCGGCAGGCTCCCGCAAAACGTTTTCGTTACGTCATCCGCAGCCGGCGATCGCGCGGCTCACGGTGAGTATGGTCGCGAGGAACGCGCAGGTCCCTAGTCGTTCTGCTCCGTTTGCTTCCACGGTGCGATCGCTTTCTCGGCGCGTTGCAGCAGCGCCGTCAAGATGACGCCCAGTGCCATGAGGATGAGGACCGGGACGAGCATTTCGTCGGTCCGGAACTGATTGCCGTACTTCACGACTAGTCCGCCCAAACCGGAGATCGCCGTTAAGAATTCGGCCACCACCATCCCGATGATGGCACGCCCGATCCCCAAGCGCAGCCCAGCCATGATATACGGGAGCGAGGCCGGGAGGATGATCTTCGTGAAGATTTGCCCTTCGCTCGCGACGAATGCGACTCCGACGTCGATGAGCGAGCGGCTGACGTTCTTCACGCCGGTCGCCGTATTGATTAAGACGGAGAAGACCGTGAAGAGGAAGACGACGAACAACTTCGCGGTGAATCCGAGCCCGAACCACAGGATGACGAGTGGGATCACCGCTACGAGCGGCGTCGCGTAGAGCGCATTGACGAGCCAGTCGAAGGCCGCCTCGAGGGCCGGATAGCGCCCGAGGACGAGCCCGGCCGCGATGCCGAAGAGGGCGCCGCCCGTATAGCCCAAGACGAGCGTCCGCAGACTCTCCAAAAGCGCCTCTTGGAGGACGCCGGCCCGCGCGAGCTCGACTGCGCCCAACACGATCTTGCTCGGATACGACATGAAGAGCGGATTGACTTGGCGCCCGAACACCTCCCAGAGAACAAGCGTCACCACGATCGAGCAGGCCCGGATCATCGTGAGCCTGCGCCTGCGCTGCGCGCCGATGTCGCCGAGGTCGAGGTGTTCGAGCACCTCGTCGCCGTCTGCCGGCCTCTCGACGGCCACGCTCACGAGCCCACCGCTCCGTCCGACCGGATGCTGTGCCATATGTAGTCCCGCAGCTTGAGAAACGCCGGATCGCCTCGCATTTGGGTGAGGGTCGGGCGCGGTCGGTCGAACTCGACGGAGATCACTTCCTTCACACGGCCCGGGCGCGCCGCCATTACGACGACCCGATCGCTCAAGTAGACCGCTTCATCGAGATCGTGAGTGACGAAGAGGATCGTCTTACCGGTTCGCTGGTGGATCTCCAGGAGCTCGTGCTGGAGCTGTTCGCGCGTTTGCGCATCCAAAGCGCTGAACGGCTCGTCCATCAGCAGGATCTCCGGCTCGATCGCAAGCGCGCGCGCAACGCCGACGCGCTGCTGCATCCCGCCTGAAAGTTGGTGCGGATACTGGTGCGCGGCGTCAGCAAGTCCCACCAGATCGAGAAATTGCGCAGCGCGCGCCTTGCGTTCGGCAGCCGGGATGCCCTTGAGCTCCAGACCGAACTCGACATTGCCCTGTGCGTCGCGCCACGGGAGCAGATTCGCATGCTGGAAGACGATACCGCGATCGTAGCCGGGCCCCCGGATTGCGACGCCGCCGACGCTCACCTCGCCGGCGTCCGCCTTGATCAAGCCCTGAATGATCCGCAACAAGGTCGTTTTTCCGCTCCCGCTCTCACCGATGATCGATACGATTTCCGATTCGAACACGTCGAACCCCACGCCGCGCAAGACCGGCAAGAGACGGACGCTATTATCCGGAGCGATGGTTCGGAACGTCTTGGAGATGTTGCGGACGGCGAGCTTCGGCACGCTCATGTACTTACGTAAGGCCGCGTAACCGCGGATCGAACAGGTCGTCGACCGCATACCGGCGCGGGATCAGCTCTTGCACATACGCGTAATCGATTACGACCTCAAGCGAGCGGCGCAACGACTCGACGCCGAATGGGAGCGGATCGATACCTCGCTCGAGCAACCGAAGGCGGAATGCTTCGTCCTCGTTCTCGGCGCCGTCGGCGGCGAGCCGATCGAGATATCGGCCTTTCCCGGCCTTGAGGAGGTCGAACAGCTCTTGAGGGAGCCACGGATACGCGTCGACGATCGATTTGGTCAGGACGACCATGTGGTTGATCGGAAATACCCGCACGCGTTCGAACCACGCGATCGCCGCACTCTCCGCATCGGCGAGAACCGGGCGGAACTCCGGAATTTTCGGCGCATCGCGGCCGGCTATCCACGCGTCGATCTCACCCGCCAACAACATCTCCTTAAGCGTCTTCTCGGCCGGAGCTCGCACCACGTTCTTCGGCTCAACGTACTCTTTCAGATGGCCGCCCTCGGTCGTGACGGTCGTGATGCTCTTGAGATCGAGTCCGTACTCGGCGTGATAGATGCCGCGTACCCATACCCCGGTCGTCTGCGTATAGGCGCGGACGCCGATACGTTTACCGTTCAGGTCGCCGGGTCCGCCGATCGGGCCGCCGGCCTTGCAAATGATCGAGCCGTGATGGAAGCGATTGAGCATGACCGCCGGGAACAAGAGGATCGGTTTGCCAAGCGCAAACGCCTGCAGGAATGTGACGATCGCCATCTCCGAAAAGTCGAAGGCTTGTCGCTCCGCCATTACGCCGAACGCGTTGTGGACCGGCTTGATATCGACGAAGTCGAAGCGCAAGTGCGGTGCCGAGAGGGTCCCGTCTTTGATCGGCTTCGTATGTCCGTAGGTGTCGAGCGCCGTTCGCAGCGTGACGGTCTCAGGTGCAGTCGTCGTCATACGTCCCTCAGGCTAGGATACAGGGAGAGCGCCGTCCCGGCGAAGATCGCCGCTCGGTCCCTTTCCGAAAGGAAAGCGAGCTCACGCATCGCAAGATCCTTGAGCTCGACGAGCGTCCCGGCCGACGACGGGAAGTTCGATCCCCACGCGATGCGATCGGCGCCGAACGCCGCGATCGTCTTTTCGATGAACGAACGGGTCGAGGCCTTGCCTTTCGAAAGATCGTGGAAATTGCGCTCGGTAAGCTTCAGATAGAGATTCGGGTGCTTGGCCAGATCGAAGAACGGCTGTGCCGCCGCGTACGGCGGTCCGTCTTCGACGGGCGGGTGGGAAAAATGGTCGAGGATGACCTTGACGTCGGCGAAGCGATCAAGCAGATTGCGCAGCCTGGCGCACGCGGAAAAGCGCATCTGGACGCAGACCGGGATCTTGAGTTCGCGCGCCTTCTCCCAGGCGGGGAAGGTCTTCGGGTCATCGAGCCACTCGCCCGAGCTTTCGTCCATGGTGCTGCCAGCTGCGAAGATGCGGAAGCCGACCATCCCTCGATCCTTTACCCAATGCTCGAGCTGCCCGGGCGCATCCGCAGCCGTGACGTCGATGGCGCCGACGAAGCGAAACCTGTCGGGATGCGCTCGCGCGCTGTCGGCCGCATACGCGTTATCGTAGCCGTAGGCGGTCGAGGCATGAACGATGACCGCACGGCGGATCCCCGCTTTGTCCATCCATGCCAGCAAGCCATCGCAATCGACCGGGCGTTCCTTCGCCCAGACGGACATCTTTCCGCCGATGGGATTGAAGGGGTATCGCTTTTCGTCTCTCGCGATGACGTGCGGATGGATATCGACGATCTCCAATGATGACACTCCTCAAATTGGGACGAAGACGTCTTCGGGACGGTAGCGCTTGGGAATCAGGCCCTGGCTGTGCGCGTAGTCGATCAGCGCTTCGATCGTGCACCGATTGGCTTCCAGGCCGAACGGCAGCGGGTCAGGACCGACGATCGCCTGGAGCGCGGTCCATTTCTCATCGTCCGCCGACCGCGGCCCGTTGGCCGCGAGCTCGGCGAGATAGAGTTCTTTTGCGCGCGTGAATGCGTCGAAGAGCCGTCCGGGTAGCTCGGGATGCGCGGCGAGCAGCTCGTCTTTCACGCAAACGACGCCGTGGATCGGATAGATCCCCGTGCGCTTGAACCAGGCGGCGTCGAGCTGTGCGGCCTCGGGGAAAAGCGGCCTGAAATCGCGCGTTGTCCGGACCGCCGCCATCCCCACGGCGCCCTTGTCCCAGCCTTCCCGCGGTGCGCCGGTTCGGCCAAGGCCGGCCGGCCCCGAGAACGCCGCATCGATCTTCCCCTCCTGGAAGAGATCGACCAAACTTACACCACCGGAGGGGACGACGTTCGGGGGCGCCTGATACTCCGTCACGTGCTCCTCGTCGTCCGTGATCCACGTGATGCTCCCCGGATCGACGCCGTATTCGCGCTCCAGGATGCCGCGCACCCAAACACCGGTCGTCACGGTGTAAGCGCGAACGCCGACGCGCTTACCCACGAGGTCCTTCGGCTCGCCGATCCCGGTGTCGACCCCGACCTGCACGTCGCCGAAGTGGAACATATGGTTTAGCGGGATAGGCAAGGCCGTGAAGCCCTTGTCGAATGATTTGGCGACCAGGTAGGTGGTAACCGCCACTTCACAGACGTCGTACTCAAGCCGCCGCACCATCTTGCGGTAAGCGGCGATCATCGGGTTGACCTCGACGAACTCGAGCGTCACACCTTCGGGAACGATACGGCCTTCCTTGAGCGGTCGTGTGTGTCCGTAGGTGCCGACCGCGGTCTTGAGCGGCCTCAACGATCCCTCCGGGAAAAAAGCCAAGGAACGAGCATCTTTGCCACCAAAATTGTTACCGATAATGGCGCCCGTGTTCCCCTCCAAGCGAATCCCTCCTGCTCACGATGCGACGGCAAAATTGCGCGCCGCGATCGTGGGCGGCGTCTTTGGTCCCAACGAACGGCTGGTCGAGGAGCATCTCGCGGAAAAGTTCAGGACGACGCGTCCGGCGATCCGTACCGCGCTCGCATTGCTGGAACAAGAACGGTTGGTCGTTCACGAGCGTAATCGCGGAGCGCGCGTCCGCGCCGTGACGCCGGAGGAGGCGGAAGAGATCCTTGAAGCCCGTGCGGCGCTGGAAGCGCTCGTCGCTCGCAAGGCCGTCGAGAACGTCGACCGCGCCGGCATCGCCAGGCTCACGGCGATCGTTCGTGAGATGCAGGAGCACCAGCGTAACGGCAACCTGCGCGCCTACTCGGACTGCAACGCGCGCTTCCATCAAGCGATCGCTGAGATCGCCCAACACGGAACGGCGACCCGGCTCCTTTCGTTACTCAAATCACAGAGCGTCCGTTATCAATACCGCAGCGTGCTCAACCCGGGCCGACCGGCGAGGTCGCTACGCGAGCACCAGGCGATCCTACGGGCTTTCGTGAAGCGCGATCCGGCCGCGGCGGAAACCGCTATGCGCACGCATATCGAGCACATTCGTGCCGCCATCCGTGAAAGCGCGACGACGCTTCTACCCTAGCTACGAGGAGGACCCTCCGCATGAACGGCTCACTCTCCCGTCCCTCGTTCCTGGTCGGTCTCGGCGCCACCGCCGCCGGGTTCGTGCCGCGAGCGGCATACGCAGCAGACTCAGTGACCGTGATCAACACCAGCGCCGACGATTCCTTCGCGCTGCAAGCCTTGATCAAGGACAAAAAGTACTTCGAATCGGTCGGGCTGACGGCGCAGACGCAGAACGTCTCCGACGGCGTCAAGCTGATGGCCGCGATCGTCAACGGCGCCGCCGACATCGCGATTCTCACAGGATTCAGCCAAGTCTTCCCGGCGATCGAAAACGGCGCGCCGGTCAAACTCGTCGGCAGCGCTCAGCTCCCGGTCAGCTACCTGATGTTCACGGCGAACCCCGAGGTGAAGACGCTCAAGGACCTCGAAGGTAAGACGGTCGGGACCGGCGCGATCGGCGCGCTCGTCTATATGTGCGCCGCGGCATTGTTCAAGAAGAACAACGTCGACATCAACAAGATAAAGTTTGTCAACATCGGGAGCAGCTCGGACGTATTCAAGGCGGTCGCAGCGAAAAAGGTCGACGCCGGCCCCGCCCAGCACGAGTTTTTTAAAGTGGCCGCGCAGTACGGCGTCCGGTCGATCGCGGATATAGCGAAGGAACTGCCCGAGTTCACCAACCAAGGGGCGTTCGCGTCGATCCGAACGATCGCACAAAAGCGGGACATCCTCGTCCGGACGCTTGCCGCCTACGGCAAAGCCTATCGGTACGTCGACAACCCCGCCTCCAAGGAAGACTACATCAAGGCCTTCCGGGAAGGCGTCGGGCCGAACACGGAAGAGCAGGCCGTCGACCAGTGGAATTGGGTCCAGCAGTATCACGCCTATAATGTTGATATCGCGCTCAGCCCGGCCAGAATCAATTACATGCAGCGCCTCAACGTCCAGCTTGGTTTACAAAAGAGCGTTCTCCCGATGGACAAAGTCGCCGATATGTCTATCGCCCGCGACGCCGCAAGGCTCGCGGCAAAGGGTTAATGCCTACCCCGATGACAGCCGATCTCAATGCCATACGAAGCATCCTTGCACCTCACGGCACGTTGCGTGCCGCGATCAATTTCGGGAATACCGTCCTCGCGCAACGCGGACCGACCCTCGAAGAGTCAGGCGGCGTCTCCGCAGCGATCGCCCGTGAACTCGCTCGGCGCTTGGGCACGCCGCTCCAATTCGTCCCTTTCGACGGCGCCGGCGCCGTCGTCGCCGAAGCCAAAAACGGCGTCTGGGACGTCGCCTTCCTGGCGATCGATCCGTTGCGTGCGAAAGACCTGGATTTCACCGCGCCGTACGTCTTGATCGAGGGCGGCTACATGGTACGGGACGACTCGCCGCTGCGGAGCGTGGACGAGGTCGACCGGCCGGGGATCCGGATGACGGTGGGAGATCGCAGCGCGTACGATCTCTACCTGACGCGCACGATCGAGCACGCAACGATCAAACGCGAACCGACGAGTCTGGAGGCGATCGACGCGTTTCTGCGCGACGGCTATGATGTCGTCGCCGGCGTCAAAGCGTCCCTTGCTCAGTACGCCGCGACCCACAGCGGGCTGCGCCTTCTCGAGGGACGCTTCATGGTGATCGAGCAAGCGATGGCCACGGTGCACGGTCGGCAGGGACGTGACTACCTCGCGGCGCTGATCGAAGAGCTGAAGGCCAATGGATTCGTCGCCAGGGAGCTCGCAGCCAGCGGTCAGACCGACGCGGTCGTCGCGCCGCCGGCGTAGCGGCTTGGCGTCCTCACCGCCGTACGCTACTTTTGCAGCGAATGTTCGAGCATCCGCTCGAGCGACTTCCGAGCGCGCTCGGCGACCAGCGGGTCGATCGTCACCTCGTACCGCATGTTTTCGAGCGCCTCGAGGATCTTGGGCAGCGTAATGCGTTTCATATGCGGACAGAGATTGCACGGCCGGACGAATTCGATCTCCGGATGCTCGGCGGCGACGTTGTCGCTCATCGAACATTCGGTGATCATCACGACGGACGCCGGTTTGCGATCTCCGACATAGCGCGACATCGCTGCGGTCGATCCGACGAAATCCGCCTCCGCCAAGACGTCCGGCGGACACTCCGGATGCGCGAGGACGACGATCCCGGGATGGCTCGAGCGGTAATCGCGCACTTCCGCACCGGTAAACCGCTCGTGGACCTCGCAGCTCCCCTCCCAGGCTATGACCTTCACCTCGGGCAATTGCTTGGCGACGTAGTCGGCGAGATAGCGATCGGGTAAGAAGATCACGCGCCGCGCTCCCAGTGCCCGGACGATCTCGACCGCATTCGACGACGTGCAGCAAACGTCCGATTCCGCCTTGACCGCAGCCGTGGTGTTGACGTACGAGACGACGGGGGCATCCGGGTAGCGTTCGCGCAGCAACCGGACGTCGGCGGCGGAAATCGAGCTCGCCAGTGAACAGCCGGCCTCGAGATCCGGGATCAGGACGGTCTTCTCCGGATTCAAGAGTTTTGCCGACTCGGCCATGAAGTGGACCCCCGCCATCACGATCACGTCGGCCGACGTGCGCGAGGCTTCGACCGCGAGCGCCAGAGAATCGCCGACGATGTCGGCGACGCCGTGATAGATCTCCGGAGTCTGATAGTTGTGCGCGAGGATGACCGCATTGCGCTCGCGCTTCCACTTCTCGATCGCTGCGAGATAGGGCGCGTGTACCGGCCACTCGATTTCGGGGATGACGTGCTTGATCGGCCCGAAGCGCTCGGCCGCGATGAGGTCGACTTCCGTTGTAGAACGCATGCTCAGCCTTCAGTCGCCCTAACCGGTCGCCGGCGTCGCCGGTTGCGCCGCCTTGCGCCTACGTCCATACCATGCGGTTCTTCGGTGCAGCACCGGCGGTGACGAGAAATTCGGTCCCACGCTCGACGATTTCGCCGTTCGGATCGAGTCCCATCGCGTCGAGAAACGCCAGCCGTACGCTCTCGGGCTGGCCGGCTTGATTGGGGAAACCGTTCCGCGGATCGATCGACGGATCGGCCAGCATCTCGGCCAAGGGCAACCCTTCCGTCAGCATCTCGCGACTCAGAATGGGGAGCATGATGCAGACGTTGCGTGCAGGGTCGCGGACGAGCCCCGACGGGTCTTCGCCGCGTTCGATGCGCTTGAGGTCCTCGAAGAATCGCTTGCGCATCATGATGATCCCGCGATCGCTTGGGCTGAGCATCTCCTTGGTCCGGTCGGCGACGACACCTTGTCCTACCCAGGCGACGAAGTCTTGGTTCGCGATGTGACTCGTGATGAAGCGCCCGGTCTGCGGATCGATCACGGGACCCTCCCAGGTCGGGATGCTCTGCTGCACGTACGGACGACGTTCTTTGGGGACCGGGGTGAAATGCCACATGATGAAGAGCGTGTTCTCGTCGTCGATCGGGACGCGCCATTCGAAGTGCTGATTCGGTCCCAGGCAATTCGGCCACAGGGCGATGCGCCCGATCGTCCAGCGAGGATGATCTTCCGGCATCCCCTCGACCAGCCGGTGGTAGGTGAAGCCGTACTCGAACTCCTTGAAGTCGATGCGGACGTGGCGCTTCCCGTACGGTCCCAAATCGCCTTTGAGCCGGACGGTCCAGTTGCGATGCATCCATTCGAAGTGAATCGGATCGATCGCGTTCTCTTGGCATTGAAACCAGTTACACGGGATGATCGCTTTCGAGATCTGGACGAAGCCGTTCTTCCACGTAAACGGCTCCCAGTTCGGGAGCAGCGGCGCAGGCTGCGGCCCCAAGTAGGCCCAAATCAAACCGCCGAGCGTCTCGACCGGATACGACGTGATCCGCACTTTCTCGCGGAAGCGCGCTTCGGGATGGGCCAGGTCGTCGAACGGTTGCTCGAGGCAGCGACCGGAGCCGTCGAATAGCCAGCCGTGATAGTTACACCGAATACCGCACGACTCGACGAAGCCGTATGAGAGATCGGCGCGGCGATGGGGACAATGGCGATCGACCAGGCCGAACCTCCCTTCGAGGTCCTTATAGAGGACGAGGTCCTCGCCGAAGAGCCGTACCGGCTTGATCGCGACCGTGTCGAACTCGCTCACGCCGGCGATCGGCATCCAGTAGCGGCGTAGGAGATTTCCCATCGGCGTCCCTGGACCGACTTCGGTCAGGAGGCGGTTTTGCTCGGCGGTCAGCATCGTTCACCTCGGCATGTGGACGGTCTCTCTCTTCTGACCGCCGTCCGGCCGTCCTTGCGCGAGGGTGATCCGCGCACGCCGGAACTAATATATGAACGGTGCGAAAGGGAACGGCGCCGCTCGAAGGCATCAAAGTCCTCGACGTCTCACGGGTCTTGGCCGGCCCCTGGGCGACGATGTCGCTCGGCGACTTGGGCGCCGAGATCTGGAAGATCGAAAATCCCGACGGCGGGGACGAGTCGCGCACGTGGAAACCGCCCGCGTATCACGGGACGGCGACGTATTACCTCTCGATCAATCGGAACAAGCAGAGCCTCGCAATCGATTTCAAGACGCCGCGCGGACGTGAGATCATCCAAGAGCTGGCACGCCGATGCGATATCTTCGTCGAGAACTATCTCCCGTCGACGCTAAAACGGTATGGACTCGACTATCCGTCGCTGGCGGGACTCAATCCGAGGATCATCTATTGCTCGATCACCGGCTACGGCTGTACCGGAGCGTATGCGGAACGTGCCGGCTATGACTTCGTCATCCAAGCCGAGAGCGGCTTGATGTCGATCACCGGCGAACCGGACGGCCGGCCGCAGAAGTTCGGCCTGGCGATCACCGATCTGATCGGCGGAATGAACGCGACGCAAGCGATCCTCGCGGCGCTCTACGCGCGCGAGCGAACGGGGCAGGGACAATTCCTCGACATCGCCTTGCTCGACGGCGCGGTCGCAGTCTTGAGCAGCGTGGCGAGCGCGCTGCTCAACGCCGGGACGCCGGCCGTTCGCCACGGGAACATGCATCCCAGCATCGTCCCCTATCAGACCTTCGAGGCGGCGGACGGGTCGTTCGTGCTGGCCTGCGCGAACAACCGTCAATTCAAGGATTTGTGTAGCCGGGTGATCGAGAAGCCCGAACTCGCCCGCGACCCGCGCTTCGCGACGAATCCCGATCGTGTGCAGCGGCGGGCTGTCCTCATCCCTCTCCTCTCCGAAGCATTTGCGGCGATGACGGTCCGGACGATCTTATCGCGGTGCCTCGCGGCCAATGTCCCCGCCGGTGCGATTCGCAGCGTCGATCAGGTGCTGGCGGCCGACGAGGTACGTGCCCGCGGCCTGGTCGTCTCGATGCTCGACCGGGCGAACCGGGAGATACGCTCGACCGGATCGCCGTTTCATTTCTCGTCGACCCCGGTTCGCGCGCCGAGCGCGCCACCCGATCTCGGACAGGATACCGCGGCCGTATTACGCTCGGTCCTCGGCTACAGCGAGGCGACGATCCGCGAGCTGCAAGAAGCACGCGTCATCTACCAAGCGCCTCCCCCATAGGTCGTTTACGACCCGTTCGCCGGTGACGCTCGCCACCGCCGCGATCAACGAACGTGTCCCCCGGGGCCGCTCACCGCGGTGAATTCGCCCCGGCGACGCTCCCAGCGCTGAATGACGACCGCCTCTTCGCCGATCCCGCGTTGCTCGGCGTCACGGAAATCGTAGATCCCCTGAATACCGGCCCAATCGCGCAGGTTATCGATGTAGTCGCGAATGGCGACCGGTGTGGGATTGGGCCCGGCGTGTTTGAGAGCATCGACCAGAACCATGAGATAATCCCACGTCGAGCAGGTCGTGTACGACGGCTCGACGCCCGATTTCTTGAGCGCCGCCCAATAGACCGCCTGCGCCTGCCGCACGCGCGGCGGCGCGTCCGGGTCGCGCGTCATCCCACGTAAGCCGGCGAAATAGAGCTCGTCGGGGAGGAGGCCGCCGTACTGGGCGAGCTGTGCTTTGATCATATTCCCCGACCCGGCGATGATCGGGACCGAGATCCCGACGTCGCGAATCCCGTGCAGCAGCGTCCCGAACGACGTCCCCGTCGTCCATGCGATCACCGCGTTCGGCTTGAGCGTCTTCATATGAGACATCTGCGCATCGACGCTGAGATCGGTCGTGTTGAAGTGCTCCTGGTCGATCAGGTGAACGCCGCTGTTCTCGGGCATCGCAAACGCCTGGGCGAACGCACGATCCACCTCCTGGCCGCTGGCATCGGTCGCGGTGATCATCGCGATCCTGCTCCAGCCGCGGTCGTGGGCGTAATGCAACAACGCGACCGCATCGTCGACGATTCGGACACTCGATGAAAAGATATACGACCCGCGGGTCGGGTGGATCGCAGGCGACAGACAATACAGGACCGGTCCGTCCTTTACGAGCGGGACGGCCGCCGCGCAAGTCGCCGTGACGTTCGGGCCGACGATGACGGGGACGTGCTGCTGAATCAATCCGTTGACGAGCTGGACTGCGACTACCGGGCTCGATTGGTCGTCTTTGATCACGAACCGCAGCGGACGACCATGAATCCCGCCGTGCTCGTTGACATAGGCGGCGACCGTATCCAGGGCTTGCTTGTGATCGTTGCCCAGGTAGGCGATTGGCCCGGTCAGCGAAAGGACGCCGTACACGTCGTACGGTGCCGGTTCCGACCATGCCGTTGCGATCGGGAGCGCCATAAAAAGGAAAGCGAATGCGAGACGTTTGCCGACGGCAGCAAGCATATTTTCAGGATACGCGCCGCCCCCCGGGCAAGTAAAATACCGGTTGCTTATAGCGCCGATCAATCTTCCTTATGAAGGAGCGCTTTGCGTCGGCAGCCTTGGGGTATAGTATTGTCCCGCCGATCGACGCGATCGACGGAGATGACGCTTACGATGGGAGTGCAGTACGATGGTCGACGAGATCGCAAAGCGTGAAGGTGACGGCGCCGGGGAACAACGCAGACGATCGCCTCTGATGCGATCGCCGTTGGGCGAGTGGTTCGGCTTCGAACCGTTCGATCTGTTTCGCAACTTCTACAGCAATCTCTCACAGGCCGGACTCTCCGGCCTGGGGATCACACGTACCGAAAACGGCTACGTCGCCGAGATCCCGGTAGCCGGCTTTGCGCCGGACCAGATCGAGGTGACGTACAAGGACGGCGTCGTAACGGTATCCGGGAAGAACGACCGGCGGTCGTTTACGCGCTCACTGATGCTTTCCGACGACATCGACCCGGAGACCATCAGTGCTCGCGTCGAGCACGGCATGTTGATGCTCACCCTCAACCGCCACCCTGAAGCACAACCGAAAAAGATCCCGATCCAGCGCTGATGAGGAGGCTCGGTACGACGTACCGGGCCTCTTCGTTCAAATTACGGGGCCAGCGGCTGTACGGGTTCGGGGACTTGCGGAGCGGGTGTCGTCTTCGGAATCGGCTCCTCGCGCGGTTCGACGATCACCTCGTGGTTGGGTTCTCCGATCACGCCGGCGCGCGGATTGAAGACGCACTGCGAAGCCATGATCGTCCCGGCGGCGAGCACCAGGATCCAGCAACAGAACACTTCCAACGACATGTCCCGGTCCTCCCTATATCCGGCGCTCGAGTGGGGACGGTAAGCACTCGATCGCATAGCAATCGGCGAGCCGACGGACCACTTCATCGGACCGATCACCGCGCAGATAGAGGACCTGGGGATACGCGTAGCGGGCTCGATAGCCGAGCTCGTGGTCGATGACGCGGCCCCACAACGCCACCCGCCCGCTCACCGTCAGCGCACCTGAAAGCTCGGTATACCGAGAAGCCGCCAACGCCGCCGGCGTCTTGAAAGCGTAGAAGCCGCACGAGCAGTCCCACACCGGCGCGGCCTGCGGGTGGAGCGTCCCCCTGATGCAGCAGTGCGCGTCCATACGGGCGCGTGGAGTCCAGGTACATTCGTACGTGCAGCTCACCAACAGCCCGTCCGTCCCGACGCGCCAGACGCGATACGCTAAAATCGGCTCATTGAGCGCTTGTGCTGTCATGCTAGGTGCCTTGCGCTCCTTCGATCGTCCCCATTGCCAAAACGCCATAGACGCCCTCCCGCTCATTATTTCATCTCCGGGGGCGCTTGAAACACGCTCGCTCCCCGGCCGATCGGCGCGGCCGCTTCTCTTCATAAAAGCGCGATGGGGCGGAAGCTCGAAGGAGTAACAAAGCGAGCAGCGGCCGGTTCACCACCGACCGCTGCTCGCTTGTCGAACTCTCCTTCCGGTCTCCGACGTTACTCCACGTCGATCTCGGTCGCGTTGATCGAACCGCCCGGGTCCTCGGAGTTCGGGTACCCCTTGATGACGACGTGGGTAGCCCCGATGAGGTCGGCGCCCTCAGGCTTGATCACGGTCGCGTTGTTGACGTAGACCGTCGCACCGCTTTGAAGCCGCAGCGCACCGGCCATCGCGCGGACCACGTTGCCTTCCACCTGAACGAGTCCGGGGTCCTCGGTACCGGAGGGCGATTGGGGTTGCCGCGCTTCGGCGTTGGGATGCTGATTGGGGATGTCTTGCGCAGAGGCCGCGACGGGGACGGCGAGCAAGGCCGTCGCCAGAAACATCGGGCCGAGCGATGTGAGCAATTTCATGACTATGTCATGATAACGTCATGTACCACGGCTATCGCCGATAAAAGTCTACGAACGGCCACTGCCGGGTCACGCCGCGTCCGGCCGGTTACTTCCCGGCTCGGAGGGGATGCCGGGAGACGGGATCTCCACCCGGATGACCGTGCCGCGCGAACGAGCGCTTTCGATCCGGCACGTCCCGCCCAGGAGGCGGGCACAGTCCTGCATGATCGCGAGGCCTTTTCCCGGACGCGCCAGACAGACTTCGAATCCGTCACCGTCGTCGCTCAGCTGCAGCCTGAGCCGCCGGTCGTCCGTCCGTGTGAGCGAGAGCTGGACACAGGTCGCGCCGCTGTGGCGCGCGACGTTGATCAAGGCCTCGCGGACGATCCGGGTCAGGTTCGCCACGGCGACGGGATCGTCGATCGAATCGTCGTCGATCGCCGGATCGATCCTGAGTCCGCTCGAGGCCGCGAACGCTTCGCAGAGATCGAAGAGCGCGCTCTTCAGGCCGATGCAGCTCGCCGATGACTCCTCGGCGATCCGGCCCAGAGCGGCCGCGGTGAGCATCGCCGTCCGCTGAGCCCGAAACGTCATGAGGTCGGCGACCTCAGGGTTGCTTGGACGGAGCCGTAGCGCCTCTTCGAGTTGCCTACCGAGGGCCCTCAGCCCACCGCCGAGCTCGGTCTGAAGACGACGGGCCATTCGATGGCGTTCCGTGCTCGCCGTCAGCGTTTCCCAGCGCGGGCCGCGCAAAGCCGCTTCCGTGCGAGCGGCGTCCAACGCCGCGCGCGATACGATCAAATCGTCCAGAAGTGCGCTCAACGAAAGCGCCACCGCATAGAACGGGATGACGAAGATCGGCGCCAACGCTTGGGCGGGACGGTGCTCGATGCGTTCGCCGGTTATATACGAGACGGCGAAGAGACAGACCCCGACGGCGACGCAAACGACGAAGGCCCTCCGATCCGAGGGCCTTCGTTCGAGAGCACGGATCGCCAAGAGACCGGTCATGAGCCCTCCGATCCCGCTGAGCACGACGAACCCGGCGAGGACGAGCGCATCGAGCGTGAGCATGATCCAGGCCGACGACGGCGTTCGCGTTCGAACGAAACCGAGGGCGAAAAAAACGACGGCGATCGCCGCGATGACGACACGATGCGACACGGGGATCGACGCCAATGAAAACAGATTCCCGAACTCGACGACGGCCAACGCAGCGACTTCGACGATGAGAAACGGCGCCGCCCGTCTCGGACGATTCGGCAGGGGCATACGTCCCTGCTATTAGTGTCGCGGTCGCGCATCGACCTCCGCACGTACGCCCCTTTACGTTTAGTTTACGAATCGGAGGCTTATGCCGCTCTGCGCAGGGCCCGTTCGGCCGAAGCGATCGTGTTGCCGAGCAGCATCGTGACCGTCATCGGGCCGACGCCGCCCGGGACCGGAGTGATGTAAGACGCTTTCTGTCTGACGCCCTCGAAGTCGACGTCGCCCGTTATCCTTCCGTCGGGCAGACGGTTGATCCCCACGTCGATCACGACAGCCCCCGTCTTGACCATTTGTGGGACGATCAGATTCGGGTGACCGGCGGCCACGACCAAGATATCGGCGAGGATCGTGAACTGCGCGAGATCCCGCGTCTTTGCATGGCAGATCGCGACCGTCGCGTCACGCTGCATCAGCATCAACGCCATCGGCTTCCCCACGATGTTGCTCGCACCGACGACGACGACGTTTTGGCCCTCGATGCGGATCCCCTCATGCTCCAACAGGGTCACCACGCCGTAGGGCGTGCACGGCGGGAAGACCGTATTTCCCACGACCAGACCCCCGACATTGTAAAGATGAAAGCCGTCGACATCCTTCTCGACCGCGATCGCCTCGAGGACGCGTGCCATGTCGATGTGGGGCGGGAGCGGCAGCTGGACGAGGATCCCGTGGACGGCGTCGTCGGCATTGAACCGCTCGATGATCTCGACGAGTTGGTCGGTCGTCGTCGACCAGGGCAGCCGGCTCGTGAAGGAAGCGACGCCGACCGTCCGGCATGCATGCGTCTTGTTCCGCACGTAGAGAGCCGATGCAGGATCATCCCCGACGAGGATCACCGCAAGCCCCGGCCGTACGCCGGTCTGCTCGACCAGCTTCTCCACGCGCTCTCGATACGTCGCTCGTATCTCGGAGGCGATAGCCTTTCCGTCGATGATGCGCGCACTTAGGGCTTCCACGCCCACTCCTTCTCCTTGACCCGGGCGATTTCCGTGCGCCCGCATCCCGGGCCTCCGCGACAAACCCTCCCCCGGGCGTTCGCCCTTGAGTACGACGCAAGCGAGGACCGCGCTCACTCATTGCGTACCATCGCCCGGTAGGAACTCTCGATCAGGAGGGAACACGATGGCGAACCTCGTCTCGGTCTTGCAAAAACCGCCGTTTCGCGCCGACCATGTCGGGAGTCTCTTGCGGTCGGCCGAGCTCAAGAAGGCACGCGAGGAGCTGCTCGGGCCACATACTGCGGACGCGAATCTGGGGCCTCACGACAATGCGGCGCTGCGGGAGGTCGAGGATCGCTGCATCCGCGAGGTCGTCGCGATGCAGGAGCGGGTCGGTCTGCGGGCGGCGACCGACGGGGAGCTGCGTCGTCGCAGCTGGCTCCTCGAGACGATCTTGAGCTGGGACGGGATCAAGGTCGATCGGATGGGGAACACGCGACTGCGCTGGCGCAATCAAAGCGGCTTCGTCCAGGCGTCGACCGCGATGACCGTGGAACGGCCGATCCGATGGCGCCGCAGCGCCGTCGTCCGTGCGTTCGAGTTCCTCAAAGCGAATACGTCGCTCGTCCCCAAAGTCACGATGCCGGCGCCGAACATGATCCACTATAACATCGATTGGACCGACGAGCGAACGAATCGGGTTTATTGTGACCGTGAGGCGTTTTGGGACGATCTCGTCGCCGCATATCGCCAAGAGCTCGCAGCACTCGTCGAGGCCGGGGCGAGATATATTCAACTCGACGACACGAGCTTCGCCTGCCTTTGCGATCCCGTTCACCGCGACTACGTCCGCTCGCTCGGCGAAGACGCCGATGCGCTCGTACGGACCTACGCCGCGAAGATCAACGCCGTCATCGAGCCGCTCCCCGACGACGTCGTCGTCACCTTACATCAGTGCCGCGGAAACCGCGAGGGCAATTGGATGGCCGAAGGCGGCTACGATCCCGTCGCCGAGGTTTTGTTCAACCTCATCGACGTCGACGGCTACTTCCTCGAGTATGATACCGCGCGGGCGGGCGGTTTCGAACCTCTCCGTCTGCTCCCGCGAGGGGAAAAGCGCGTCGTCCTCGGTATCGTCTCGAGCAAGGATCCCCGGCTCGAATCCGCAGACGATCTCGTGCGCAGGATCGACGAGGCCGCCCGCTACGCACCGTTCGAACAGCTCGGCATCAGCCCGCAGTGCGGGTTCTCGAGCTCCGTCGGCGGGAATCCGCTGACCGAGCGCGATCAGGAAGCGAAGCTGCGCCGCGTCGTCGAAGTCGCCCGGCGCGTCTGGGGCAGCGTCTAGCTCCAAGAAAGGACGTCTTGACGGTATGCGACCTTCCTGCATTCGCGCGTCGCTCGGTGCGTTCGCCCTGGTTGTGGTTTTCAGCGGCGCCTCGCTCCGGCCGACGGCCGCACAAAATCAACCGTACGAGCTCAACGTCATCCTCTCACTGAGCGGCCCCGGGACGTTCGTGGGGACCGCTCAAAAAGCGTCGCTCGACGCCCTCGCCGATGTCGTCAACAAGAGCGGCGGGATCCGCGGACGGCCCGTCAAGTTCACCTATTACGATGATGAGACGAAACCGCAGCTCTCGGTCCAGCTCGCCAACGAGGTCCTGGCCAAGCACGTCCCCGTCGTGTTCGGCTCAGTCCTCGCCGCGACATGCCGTGCGATGATGCCGCTCTTCGCGAATGGACCGGTGATGTACTGTCTCTCCCCCGCGATCTACCCGCCCAAAGGCGGCTATATCTTCAGCGTCGAGGTCAGCACGAAAGACTCGATAGCGGCGGAGATTCGTTATCTGCACGAGCGGGGCTGGAAGCGATTCGCTCGGCTCACGACGACCGACGCTTCGGGGCAGGACGCCGACGTCGACGTCCCCGAGGCGCTCGCGCACCCGGAGTTCAAGGACATGACGGTCGTCGCGAACGAGCACTTCAATCCGACCGATCAGTCGGTGGCGGCCCAAGTCGCACGGATCAAGGCCGCCAATCCGCAGGCGATTCTCGTCTGGGCTCCCGGGACGCCGTTCGGGACGGCGCTGCGGGGGATGAAAGATGCGGGCCTCGACGTTCCCACGGTCTCGACGGCCGCAAATATGGTCTACTCACAGCTCAAGCAGTACGCGGCGATCATCCCCAGCGCCGGCCTCTATTTCAACGGGTACGGCTTCCTCACGGGAATGGCGGAAAACGCGGCGATGAAGCGCAACATCGAACAATACCGCGCGGCGATCCAAGCCAAAGGACTCGACAACGACATCCAACATGGAGAATCGTGGGACGGCGTATCGATTACGATCAGCGCTCTGCGCGCACTCGGACCAAACGCCAGCGCGCAACAGATCCGAGACTGGATCTGGAACCTCAAGGGCTTCGCCGGGATAACGGGGATCTACGACTTCAAGGACGGCGATGCGCATGGCCTCACCTCAAAGGACGCGATCGTCGTCCGCTGGGATCCTCAAAAAGAGCGCGTCGTCCCCGTGAGCAAGTTCGGCGGATACCTGTAGAGCGCAGCGCGATCTCGGGGGGATCTGCTCGCTTCGCCCTGAGGTTTTTCCGGGTGCGTTTGCGTTGACCGCATGGAGCGAGGCGAAGCCCCAGAGAGCGCTCTCCTGGAGCACATTCCTCTCGACGTATCTCCCGGCCCTCGTGCTGGCGCTCGGTACGGGGATCTCCTTGCCGGGCCTCCCCGCATTGGCCCAATCGTTCGGCGTCGCGTTCGGGCTCGCCAGCGGGGTCATTACCGCCTTCCTCTTGGGGAACGTGACGGGGACGATCCCTTCGGGTTGGCTCATCGACCGATTCGGACGTCGCCCCGTCCTCGTCGCGGGGCCCGCGCTCTCCGCGGCGATCGCCTTTCTCGTAGCGGGCGCGCATTCGTTCCCGGAGCTCCTCGCCCTCCGCTTTCTCAACGGCGTAGCGGCCCAGATGTGGATCATGGCGCGATTAGCCGCCATTTCAGTGGAGGCGGAACCCGGACAGCGCGGCCGGCTCGTCAACTGGATGTTCGCCATGGACAACACGGGACGACTGGCAGGCCCGCTGGCCGGCGGATTTATCGCGGCGGCGTGGGGGTTTCGCGCACCGTTCCTCGCGTACGGAATCCTCGCCATCCTCGCGTTGCTCGCGGCGGTCGCCTTTTCTCAAGGTGAGCGCAAGGACGATCGGCGGTTGCGAATCGCCCGGCAAGTAAGGAGTCCGCTCCCGCTTCTGCGTCACGTCGTCGCGCCCCGATCGAGTTACTTCGCCGTCGCCGTCTTCGCCGGACTGACGCGCGGTCCGGTTCAAGCCGACCTGCTGCATCTCTATGCGGCGTTCGCGTATCACCTCGGGCCGCGGCAGATCGGCTACCTCGCTACGAGCGCGGCCGCCCTTTCCTGGCCGATCGGCTTCCTGGCGGGATGGATGCTCGATCGTTTCGGGCGAAAGTGCACCACGGTCCCCGGATTTGCCGGGACCGCACTCGCCATGGCGGCGCTCGGTGCGTCGGCCTTCCTCCGCCTTTCGCTAACCTGGTACGTCGTGCTGTTTCTTTTCGCGGTCAGTCTCATCGCATTGACCAGCGGCTCTATTCAGACGATCGGGGTCGACGTCGCGCCGCCCGAAAGCCGCGGCATGTTTCTGGGCCTGTGGAGATTCGCCGGGCAAGGCGGCGCTGCGTCGAGCCCGATCTTCTTCGCGGCCCTCGCCGCCCAAGTCAACTACGGCTCGGCGTTCCTCTTCATCGC
>Ga0209062_1001279_pt1 | contig 47372 bp, 29 predicted proteins | sample Coa_R2_2_FD_187158 | JGI IMG/M metagenome (GOLD analysis project Ga0209062, IMG submission 187158) | Surface soil microbial communities from Centralia Pennsylvania, which are recovering from an underground coalmine fire - Coalmine... | ecosystem: Environmental > Terrestrial > Soil > Unclassified... | reverse complement strand
GGCGGACAAGCTCGCCGGGCAAGGGGAGCGCGTGCTGGCGCTGGCATGGCTGGAGAATCCGGACGTCCCGGTGGGAAGCCTCAGTCCGGTTGATTTGCCCAAGAACCTGGTCCTTCTCGGCCTGGTCGGATTGATGGACCCGCCGCGCAAGGAAGCGATCGAGGCGGTGAAGGAATGCCACGACGGTGGTATCCGCGTGACGATGATAACGGGCGATCACCGTGTCACCGCCGCGGCCATCGCCAAGATGCTGGGCATCGGCGACGGCAAGACCGCCGTGACCGGCGCCGAGATCGAGGAGATGGACACCGCGACGCTGCAGGAGCGTTGCCGCGATGTCGATGTGTTCGCCCGCGCCAGCCCCGAGCACAAGCTCCGTCTCGTGAAGGCGATGCAGGCATCGAATCAAATCGTCGCCATGACAGGAGACGGAGTCAACGACGCCCCGGCGCTCAAGAAGGCCGACATCGGCGTCGCCATGGGGATCAAGGGCACCGAGGTCACCAAGGAGGCGGCCGCGATGGTGCTGACCGACGACAACTTCGCCTCGATCGCCACGGCCGTCCGCGAAGGCCGCACCGTCTACAACAACATCGAGAAGGCCATCCTCTACATCCTGCCGACCAACGTCGCCCAGGCGCTGGTCATCATGGTAGCCATCTTCGGGGGCTTCACCATCCCCATCACGGCGCCCCAGATTCTCTGGGTCAACATGGTGACCTCTGTCGCGCTGGGCTTGGTGATCGCCTTCGAGCCGCACGAGCTTGACGTCATGCGGCGGCCGCCTCGCGCGGTGGATCGGCCGATCCTAACTGGCTTCGGCCTCTGGCGCATCCTCTTCGTTGGCGTGGCCCTAGTCGCCTACACGCTGTGGGAGTTCTTCTGGATGCAGTCCCAGGAGGACGTCTCGGACAGTCTTGCCCGGACCGTTGCGGTCAACGCCCTCACCATCGGTCAGGTCTTCTATTTGCTCAATAGCCGCTACCTGCTCGACTCTTCTCTGTCGCTCAAGGCGCACCTCGGCAACCGCTACCTGCCGCTGGGAATCGGCACGGTCCTGGTCCTCCAGCTGTTGTTCACCTACGCCCCACCGTTCCAAGCTCTGTTCGATACTGAAGGCTTGCCATTTGTGACCTGGCTGCGGCTGTTGTTAGGCGGCTTCTTGTTCTTTCTCCTCGTCGAGGCAGAAAAATGGGTCCTTCGCCAGGCTCGTTCTTGGCGAAGTATTCCTATCATGACGGATACAGCGAACTAGAGCGCATTCGCGGTTGCCGTAGCGGAAATCTCCTGTAGGACGGCCTTCCGAGGCTGTCTCCTGTAGGACGGCCTTCCGAGGCCGTCCATGTACCATCTGGACGGCCTCGGAAAACCGTCCTACAACGGAAACGCTGCACGAACCTCGAACGCGCTCTGGCCGACTGGTACGGAGGTACGCTGGCACGCGCCCACGTTCGCCGTCGCCTATGCCGATCAAGTTCAAAGCGATGCCGGCGGTTTTAAGGGGTGCCAATGACTAGTCCTGTCGATACGAGTCCGGAGTTCACCGGCCGACGGTTGGTTCAACGTCGCGTGCGCGGCGTGTTGGTCCTCCTCATGGGGTGCCTGGCCATCGTGGTCCCGCTCTTCGTCGGGTCGCCGGGGCTATTTCTTACCGGGTGGCTCCTCATCCTGTGCGGCATCCTCGAGATGCTGGAAACCTTCCGTTCCGCGGATGATTCCCGATTGCGCTGGACCTACCTGAGCGGCGAGATATCGATTCTTGCCGGCATCCTGCTACTGAACAACCCGGAGCTGATATTGCGAGCCGTAGCGCTGTTTCTCGCTGTAGCTTTTTTGATTGACGGGGTTAGTAAGTGCATCGCCTGCTGGCGGGCACGAATGGGCGGCAACGCCTGGGTCCGGCTGCTTGTCATCGGCGTCGTAAAGCTCTGCATGGCTCTGATATTGGTGGCGCGCTGGCCCATCTCGGACTGGACAATTGTAGGCTTTGTGGTAGGGATTCACATGTTGACGGCGGGCTGGTCGATCGTGGTTGGCCGTGACGCCCTGCCCAAGACGGCGGCATTCGCGCCGGATCAGCATCCAGACTTCCACTTGAAATTGCCGCCCCACGCAACCTTCGACACCCTCAACTCCTCCTGGAAAACCCACGAAGACAGTAGGCGTTCTATCGACGTTGCTTGGTGCGGGATTTTCATCATCGTGTTTTTCGCCATTCATATCGGACGAATGAGGGTCGAGTGGAATCTCGACGACATGATCGGTCCACTCATCGCGGTTGCCGGCGACTTGGGCATTGCCTTGGTTTTGGCTTTCGGTATCTTTCTGCCGGCGCGCCTGGCCTGGCGGAAGCTGACGCGGCCTCTGGAACGTCGCGGTTGGAAGCGCATGTTGGCCCAGACGGACCAGGGACTGTCCCCCAGTCTTGTCGGCAAGATGTCCCATGCCTGGCTAAATGGCCGGCTGGGCTTTGCCAGACGCCTAGGCCACATTCGCCGCTCACCGCGCGAGGCCCTCAGTTGGGGCCTGCGCGTGGGTTTACCGGCTACTGCCGTCCTTATCGCCATTAATCCCCTCTGGGGAAACAATAATTACTTTTTCAACACCGAAACCTGGGCCAGCGGCGTCTGGCACCGCTGGGCCGCGGTACGCACCGACGCCTGGCGCGAAAACATGATCGGCGCGCTCCGCGGCCATTACACGAACATCCCGGAAGACCGCCTCTTTCGCCTCGAACCGGCGGGCGTTTCCGGCGAAGCGGACTTCAGCTTTCTGGTGATAGGCGACACCGGCGATGGCGGCGCCGCCCAGCATTCCCTCCGAGACCAGTACCTTTTGCTCGGCAACCGGCCGGATGTGAAGTTCATGGTCATTTCGTCTGACGTGATCTATCCCGACGGCGCCATGAGGGATTACGAGCTTAACTTTTACCTGCCGGTTAAGGGCTTCACGAAACCGATCTATGCGATTCCGGGAAACCACGATTGGTATGATGCGCTGGAGGGTTTTCTTGCCAACTTCCTGGAAGCGGATGCTGCTCGCACCTGCATGCTCAGTCGACTGGAAACAGACGGTCAGTTGACCACCCGGGCGCAACGTCGCATCGAGAGCTACATCCTGGAAGCCGCCCGTTTGCGCAGCGAGTTCGGCATCGACACAGGCCGGCAAAAAGGCCCCTTCTTCGAAGTGCAGACCAACCGCTTCGCCCTGATTGCGGCCGATACCGGCGTGCTCAAGAGCGTGGACACCGCGCAGTTGAACTGGTTCAAGGCGGCCCTGGAGCGGTCGCGCGGCAAATTCCGCATGGTCATCCTAGGCCATCCGCTTTTCACCGGCGGGCGCTACCAGGGCGACCCGGACCACCTGATGGGCGAGTGGGCCCCGCCGCTGCGTTCCCCCTTCGCTCCCGTGGGCGATACCGAGCCATTCACCGCTATCCATCGCCTCCTCAAGGAACACCAGGTCGATGTGGTCTTGGCGGGAGACATGCACTACTTCGAGCACTATCAAGAAACGTTCACCACCGAGGGCACGACACGCACCATGCACCACTTCGTGAACGGCGGCGGCGGCGCCTACATCGTCGTTGGCCTGCCTTTCGATTGGCCGCACACCCTCGACCTTCCCGTCTGGACCTATTATCCCCGCAAAGACGCCGTCACCGATAAGCTGGACGCCCAGACGCCCTTCTGGAAAAAACCGCTCTGGCTCTGGGTCAAGCACCTTAGTGGCTGGCCCTTTTCGGGGTTCATCCTGTCAGCGGCCTTCGATCATAACAAGGCCCCCTACTTCCAGAGTTTCGTGGAAGTTAAGGTGCTCAACTCGAAAGATGAAGTCCACTTTCTCCCGTACAGCGCGAACGGCCCCCTGCGCTGGTGCGACCTGGAGAACTTCCAGGCCGTGATGCCCGTGGGAAAAACCGATAAGGATATCGTGGAGTTCATCATCAAAATGCCCCCACGCTAGAGAATAGGGGCGGCCTGCCGGCGTCGCAGCATGGCGAAGATTGTAGACAAGGAGAGGCGCATCAGTGGGAGCTAACGATGCCCTCTAACGGCTTCCCGACCTTGTCCACGATGGAAATCGGGCGGCCGACGTTGGATTGGTTCGACTTCCTTGGGTCGATATCCAAGGCCAGGCACACCGTAGCCAGCAGGTCCGGAACGGAGACGGGGCGTTGTTCGATTTTTTCGCCGCCGGCGCTGGTCTTGCCAATCACCTGTCCTCCCTTGATGCCGCCACCACCGAGTACTGCCGTCCAAGCGTTGGGGAAATGGTCCCGGCCCTTATCCCCGTTGATGGTCGGTGTGCGGCCAAACTCGCCCATCCACACGATCATCGTACTCTCAAGCAAACCACGCGCCTTCAGATCGTCCATCAGCGTCGCCCAAGCACCATCCAGCACCTGGCTCAGCTCACGCACTCTCTCGAAGTTGTTCTGGTGAGTGTCCCACTCGAAGCCGCTGGCGCCGCCCAGCGATACCTCGATGAACGGCACACCGCGTTCAACGAGTCGCCGCGCCAGGAGACAGCCCTGACCAAACTGGTTGCGGCCATAGGCGTCGCGCAGCCGGGCCGGTTCCGTGTCCAGATCGAATGCCTTGGCTGCGGTAGTGCGCATCAGCCGGACAGCCCGTTGTAATGCGGTCTGGTGGCTCCTGGCCGCCACGCTGGGATGTTCGGCAACGAACTCGTCCTGCATCTGTTGCACGAGACGCAGCCGGTCCTCAAGCTGCCCGTCGGCGACTCCCGAATGTGGCTTTAAGTTCGGGACACGCAGAGAATTCGCGATCGCATCGCCCTGGGCCTCCCCACCATAGTTCGAGCCGCTCTCACCGACGATGAGCGGAGCGTAACGCGGTCCGAGAAAACCAGGACTGTGCGCCGAGGCGCCGAGACCGAGGCGGCGGACAGGCGCGATACTCACAAACGGAGGCAAATCAGCGCTTTCCGCGCCGGCTTCCTTGGCGACCAGCGACCCCAGCGTCGGATACTGGATCGGCCCCCGCTGTGTGTAACCAGCATGGTTGTAATAGATGGCCCCGCCATGATCGCCTTCCTTGCTGGTCATGGAACGGATCAGGGCCAATTGGTCCATGTGCCGTGCCAGCCGGGGTAGGTGCTCACTGATTTTGATGCCGGGCACCGTCGTGCTGATTTCGCGGAAGGGGCCGCCGTTGGCATGGCCTGGTTTCAGGTCGAAAGTATCCATCTGGGAGGGGCCGCCGTTCATCCACAACAGGATACACGAGCGGCGAGGTTTGGAACCCGCGGCAGCCGCGGTTGCCAGCGAGGACAGCCAACCGGACATCGACCAGCCAGCGATGCCGGCAGCAGACAGACGCAGCCAATCACGCCGGGATAGCTCCAACAACGAACGAGACATGGGTTCCTCCAGTCGATAGAGATCAATGGTTCAGGATAAATTCCGTGCTATTGAGCAGCGACCAGAAGATGTCGCGCAGGGCTTGTTTGTTCTCGTGCGTTCCTGCGTACGCCAGCAAGCGCTTGGCCTCGTCCGGCCGCGGTTTGCGTGACAGGGTGACCAGGTACAAGTCCTCGATACGCTTGGCCAACGGCCCGGCCTTCTGGCCGTTGATGATCGCAGCCACGGTGGTGCTCCGGGAAGAGCGGGTGACTTCCTCGATGAACTTGCCGTTCATCATCATCAGCACCTGTTGAACGGACGCCTGGAAATCCGCTGGTTGGCTGTCGGGATCGTCGAACGGCGTCAAAAACTCGATGCGGGGAGAACTATCGGCAGGGCGGCCTGCCGCGGCGCTTGTCGGCGCAGGGCGATAGCCGGTCGCCAGTACCATGCTGTCATAGAGCTGCTCCGCCGCCAGGGCGCGGGTCGCGGCGCGGGCGAAGAGACGCGGCTCGGCCTGACGAGGGTGCGTTTGCTTACTGGAGCGTTGATACGTCCGGCTGAGCGTTATCGCACGAATCAGATATTTCAGGTCGAAATCGTGGGCGATAAACTGGCGAACCAGCTCGTCGAGCAATTCCGGATGGCTCGGCTGATTGTCCTCCACCCCGAGACCATCCACGGGGTCGATCAGGCCGATGCCAAAGAAGTAATGCCACAAGCGATTGACGGCAGCTCGCGCAAACCAGGGATTGTCGCGTCGAGTGATCCATTCAGCCAGCGCTTGCCGGGGCGTGATGGCCTCTTGCCATGATGGTTCGCGTCCGTCGGGGAAACGCGGCTCGACCCACCTGTTCGTTTCGGCAACTCGGATTCGGGCAGGGCCAGCCTTTTGTCGGCGCGGCGTGGTGACGTTAAAGTAGGAGCGGTCCTGGCGCAGGCCGGCAAAGAAGGCGGCGTATTCCCAAAATTGCGTTTGCGTCCACTTACCACCGGAACGGTCGTTGTGACACTGGGCGCATTCCAGCTTCACTCCCAGGAGGAGTCGCGAAGTCCGACTTGCCAAGTTCTCGGCCTTGTTTTCATTGGCGAGAAAGAACCCAACGGCTTCCGGGTCCGTGAGCAGCCCCCGGGCCAGCCGATCGTAGGGAGTGTTCGCCTTGACCTGCTTACGCAGCCAGCCTTCCAGGGGGGCGACCACCGAGTCCGACTGCGGCGGGGTCTGCGCCAGCAACTGCCGGCGCCAGAAATGGGCGAAGTGCTGGACATATAAGGAAGCGTTGTCCGAGCCATCCATCAGCTCGTCGATCCACTGCCGGCGCTTGTCCGCGCGGGTATCGTCAAGGAAATCGGCCAGTTGGGCAAGGGAGGGAATCCGGCCGTTCAGATCGAGGCTCAACCTGCGAAAGAACTCGGCATCGTCGGTCAGAGGCGCTGGGGGGACTTTTTCCTTCTCCAGGCGCTCGTCAATGTACTGGTCAATCCGAGCCGAGAGGGTCGGGGCATCCAGAACCGGCGGAGCGCCGCAGGCCTTCTGCAAGGAAGCTATCAGCAGACCAGCCAGCATCAGAGCAGACAGAGTGGAACGCAACATGAGATGGTCCTTGGGCGACGGTTTTCAGGATGATCGAACCTACATCAATGCCCGGCTAACGATTATTGGCCCTGTCGATGGATCGCCTTATTTGCCTGTCGGGTTAAGCGAGCGGTTGCTGTTCCGCCCGCGAGCCTCTCAAGCACTTGCCGGGCTTCCGGATTACCGATCAACTCCAGCACTTCGACGGCGCGAAGTTCACGCAGTTTGGCCGTTGGAGGGACATTGCTCAGTCGGTTCAGCAGCTGCTCCAGACGTTGCCGCACGTTCAGAGGCGGGCCTTCGGCCAGTGCCTGGCGCAGGGCCGGCTCGGCCAATTCACCGAACTCTACCAATTCGGTTTCCGCCCGTCGTCGCCGCTCAAAGCGGCTACTGTCCAGGTCAACGATGAGGTTGGCCAGTTGTTCGGGTTTCGGCGCTCTGGCCGGCCGGACACGCTGTTTAAGCAGGCTTATCGCCTCGTCGGGTGAAGCGCACAATTGCCGCATCGCGGTGAAGGCCTGGACCGCGTCCTTGCTGGACAAATCGCTCCACAGGGCCTCCAGCGCCGGACCTTGCAGCCGGGCGCCGCGTCCGGCAGATTGGCTGATGAATCGGGATAGGTCCCAGGTAAGCACCGTCGTATCGGCGCCCCCGGAGAAGAGATGTTTGCCGTCAGGACTGAACAACAGGCTGACGACGCCGCCCTCGTGGCCTTTGAGCTGGCCGACCTGCCGACCGTCGAGAACGTCCCACAGGTGAATGGTCGGCGTATCCTTGGCCATAGCCAAGTAACGGCCATCCGGCGAGAACGCCAGGCACACAGGGGACACTCGTCGCGTTGGATGTATCCTAACCCTCCCATAGTAGTCGTAGCTCAGATAGATCTTCTGATTTTTCTGGTCCGCCTCACCGAGCTGGGTGCGTCTGGCGCCGCTGCCGGCCTCGTACAAAGTCACGGTGCCATCTGTCTGGACGCTCGCCAGCATGTGTCCGCTGGGAGAAAAGGTGAATCGCTCGATGACCTGCCCGGCCTGAGAAGGCTGTTCCCAAATGAGGTTGCCGGTGTCCACGTCCCATAGGCACAATTGTCGTCTTGGTCCGGCCCCGGCCAGGCAGCGGCCATCGGGGGAGAACACCACGTCCGGGACCACCACTCCTGCCGCCTCCCTGGTGCCATCGGCAACGAACCTCGGACCTTCATCCAGCCGGCCCAGCGAGCGTCGATGCTTCCCCGTGGCGTCCCACAATTGGACCTCTGGATTGTCGAAATTGCGCGAGGCCAGCACCGTCCCGTCCGGGGAGAGAGCGAGGGCCATAAGGGGCGGAAAGTCCTCATCGGTGAGTCGCCACGTTTTCGTGCCGTCCTTGCCGCGGAAAGTAATCTGGTTTCCCACGGCAAAGGCAAACTGACCCCCACTTGCAAACACGACATGTGTAGCGGTGGCGGGCAAGCCTTCCTGTCTCGATTCCTTGCCCGTTGTCCAATCCCAGAAGCGAATCGGATCGCCGCTGCCAAAGGTGGCCAGCGACTTGCCGTCCGCGGACAACGCCAGCGTACAGACCGGCGCCCGAGGAGCGTTGCCTGGCTCCCGGATTAGCTTTCCCGTATCGACATGAAACTGATGGAGAGCGGCGCCACCAAGACTGCTGATCAGCATTTTGCTGTCACGGGAGAAGGACAGGGCCGGATGCACGCGGGCGCCGACAGAATCGGGGAACCTGTGGTAGAGCTGTGCCATCGTTGGCTTTCCCGTGGGATAAGTGGATTTGCCCGTCCTGAGGTCCCACAATTCGATGGTGTGGCTCTCACGGCAAAGAGCCAGATACCTGCCGTCCGGTGAGAGGGAGATGGCCAAAGTTTGCTCCGGACGGCCGGGGTTGGTTCCATCCTTGGCACGCTTGTCTCCCAGGCGGCGCAGCTCCTTGCCCGTGGCCACATCCGAAAACACAATCCCGCCCCCTGTATACCATTCGTCCCACATCAGCGTCTTCTCGTCGGCGGAGAAGCAGAAGGTCAGTGTCCCTCCAAACCCGCCGGCGTGAATCGGGGGCGGCTCCTTGCCGGTTGCCAGCTCTCGGATATGAATCTGTCGGACACCTGTAGGATCCCGCCACTGATAGGCCACATACTGAAAGCTTGGGGAAACGATGGCGTCTTGATCGTTGAGGAGAACGGAACCGCTCCGATCGTAACTGGTGGGCAGCTCGGTCTGAATGCTCCGCAGGCACCTGCCACTAACCACGTCCCAGACAGCGAAGGCTCGTCCGTTGGGGCTAAGAGTCGCCAGGGACGCATTGTCGGTCGAGAAGGCCAGGTGAACCAGCCGTTTCTGCCCGGTCTGGAGGCAGTGAAGCCTCTTTCCGCTAGCCGTTTCCCAGAGCCAGACAAACCCACCACGCGAGGCCGCCACGAGCTTAGCATCCGGGGACAGTGCCGCCTTGCCACTCAAGGCATAATCGTCCAATTCTTGCTGGAGTTGTTTTTCGGATGCTTCCTCCTGGGATAGTTCTTCCTTGCCATCTGGAGGCGTTTCGGCCCAATCGAATCGGCGGATTTCCTTAGAAGTGGCGAGGTCCCACAAGCGCACTGTTCTGTCTCGGCCCGCTGTCACCAGTGCCTTGCCATCGGGAGTGTAAGCAGCGAAGAAGACGGTGCCACCGTGTCGCAGATTCGTCGTCCCCATGCGGGCGAGGGCGTCCTTGGGCAAACGCTCGCCGAGGCGCTCGACATTCTCCAGTCGTTTGACAGGGGGCGATTGATCCACGACCGGCGCAGGTGGTTCCGTCTGGGGAGCTGCCTTCAGCAACATCGTGGCCCCGGTTCCCAGCATCGCGGCAGCCACGAGCAAGGCAGGGAGCTTTAGCTTGCTCAGGAACATGGCGCGGCACGCTTCCTGGGCCAGCGCGAGTGCCTGCGTGGAGACGAAGCCGGTGGTAGCCGCCTCCTTGCGGGTAAACCACAGAGCAGCACGTACGGTGTTGGCGAACAGAGGCAGCGGCACGGCGGCTTCTGCCGTCGCGGAAGCCAGCAAGACAGCGAGACCGGCAGAAGGTACAGCATAGCCACGACGGTCCAAGCACGCTCGAAGCCGCTCCCGGGCCTGCGTCAACCGCGCTGACATCGACCCCCGCGGGCAACCCAGGATCTGTGCGGCCTGCTCGTTGGTCTTGCCCTCCAGGTAGCACAACACCAAAGGAACGCGGTGCTTCTCCGGAAGCTTCTGGAGTTCCTCCTCCAGAGCGACGACCAGGTCGCTGGAGGTCGAGTTATGGCACGTGTTATCGGCCTCTCTTCGAGCGGCTTGCGCCTCGCGTTGCCGCCGGCTTGCCTCATTGGCACGGGCACGAAGGGCAAGACGATATGCCACTCGATAAAGCCAACCACCCAGCCGTTCGCAGCGGATCAGCGTTGACGCCTTGCGTATCAGGACCAAGAAGGTGGCTTGGAAGGCGTCTTCGGCGGCGTGGGTGTCGTGCAGCACGCGACGACAGACACCGAACACGAGCGGTCCGTAACGGCGCACAAGCGCCTCCACAGCCGTCTCATCGCGGTCGGCCAGAAATCGTTCCAGGAGTTGGCGATCGCTCATGTCCGCGGCCGGATCGCTGCCGATTAGGTGGCGGATATAGTTAAGGAACGAGTTCGAAGGGGGCTCGGCCATGCTCGTCTCCTTGGGGCATCGATAACTGATCCTACCCTCTTAGAGACCGCAGAGGCAGTGAATAGATAGAGATTTTGGGAAAAATCGGATTGCACGAAGTCTGGGTTCGACGCTTTTGAATCCGTAATCCCTCATCGAAACCGAAACGGGGGCTGCAATGGGGTGGGATTACGATCGACCGATTTGTGGATTCCGCTGCCGCCGTTGCCAGCGTTGCTGCCCTGGGCGTTATTGCCGTTGAGAGTATCGTTGGTCATGCTTCGAATAAGGTAAAGTCCTCGGCGGTGTCCTGGGACTCCCCTTTCCGCTATCCTGAGCCTTAACGTGCTCGGTTAACCCCACCACGAGAACCATCACGGAGATTCCCATGACTCGCGCCCTTGGCCTGCTATTCTTGTGCGCCGCGACCCTCCCCCCGGCCCGAGCCGGGGAGCCGGTCGCGCTGTTCGATGGTAAGGACACCGCCAAGTGGTACACGTTCCTACGAGACCACGGCAAAGATAAGGACCCTAACGGCAACTTCACTGTTCGCGACGGCATCCTTCGTATCTCGGGGCGGGATTTTGGCGGGCTAGTCACGCGCGACGAGTACGCCAACTACGAGGTCCAGCTCGAGTACGCCTGGGGGAGCAAGGTCTGGCCGCCCCGGGAGAAGACCGCCCGAGACAGCGGCTTGATCCTCCACTCCACCGGACCGGATGGGGCCGTGGCCAAAAGCTGGCTGGAGGGCATCCAGTGTAACATGCTTGAGGGCGCCACCGGGGACATCTCGATCACCGGCGCAAGTCCGAAGTACCGGTTCAAGGCCCATGCCGAGGAACGCCCGGCGGGCAAGAAGGCAGGTCTCTACTGGAAGGACGGGGCGCCCGCCCGCGCCTTCGGCGCCGGCAGCCGGCTCCTCTGGTTCGGCCGGGACCCCGCCTGGGAAAACGTCCTCGGGTTCCGCGGCAAGAACGACATCGAGAAGAGGGTCGGGGAGTGGAACACGCTCGTCGTGACCATGAAGGGCGACACAATGACCGTCCGGCTGAACGGGGTGACCGTGAGCCAGGCGACTGACCTGGGGGTGACCCGGGGCAAGCTCCAGATCCAGTCCGAAGGGTCCGAGATCCTCTTCAAGAGGATCATCCTGAAGCCGCTGGATTGATGCCCCGAACGCCAACCATTGTTGGCCCCCTGATTCGTCTCGCCCCGATACAGGGACAAGAATAGACTCTCACCAGCGAAGCATCACCTTCAACGTGAGGGATCTCATGAGCTTTCCGGTCCTGTCCCCCGAAGAAGTCCGCCGTGTCGTGGCCAAGCTGCCACGCCTGCACCTCGCCCATCTGCCCACGCCGCTCGACGAGGCGCCGCGTTTCGCCGAGCGGATCGGCGTGGGCCGTGTCCTGATCAAGCGCGACGACTGCACCGGGATGCTGTTCGGGGGCAACAAGACGCGCCACAACGAATTCCTCCTCGCCGACGCGCTGCGCCGCGACTGCGATGTGATCGTCTGGGGTGCGGGCATCCAGTCGAACAACTGCCGACAGACCGCCGCCGCCTGCGCGAAACTCGGGCTGGAGTGTCGCCTCTTCCTGAGTCGCACCACGCACGACGACGACCTACAGGGCAACTTACTGCTCGATCACTTGGTTGGAGCGCGCGTCGAGTTGGTGGATGCGCCGATGGGCGAGCCGATGTTAAGGCTGCTCAAGGATCGGGCCGAGGAATTGCGTGCGGCAGGGCGGCGGCCCTACGTGTGGGACGAGGAGCGCGGCGGACCTCTGGCAGCTGCCAGCTACCTGCTGTGCATGGCCGAGATGCTGGAGCAGGTGCGGCAGCGCGGCCTCGTGCCGACGGCCGTTTACGCCGCCGCGGCTGGGCCTACCGGAGCCGGCCTGGCACTGGGCAGGGCGGTTCTTGATCTGCCGGGGCCGGTTCGACTGATTGCCCCTATCCGCTGGCCGTGGGACACCCCGCGGAAGATGGCCGACATGGCTGGCAAGTCGGCCGCTCTGCTAGGGCTGCCCCATCGCCTGACTCGCGACGATGTGAACTTGCGGGAGGACTTCGTCGGGCCGGCCTACGGGGCTGTGACGCCGGAGGGTTGGCAGGCATTGCGGCTGCTGGCCACTACCGAGGGCATCCTTCTCGACCCAGTTTACACCGCCAAGGCGATGGCCGGCCTGATCCACGATGCCCAGGAGGGCCATCTTAGTCGAGATGACATCGTGGTGTTCCTGCACACAGGCGGATTGCCCGCGGTGTTCGCCTACCGCGATGACCTCTTGCCCCATCTCCGGCCCGGCCGAAAAGAGTCGAATTCCGAGAGTTGAGCCAGAGAAACCGTACCTGGCTTTCGGTTCGGGGCATAAGTAAAATAGGTGGTTGTTGTTTATGCCTGGTACGGTCCGTTCTTGAAGCACCTTTTCGAGACTGGACAGCCATCAGGCACATGGGACGACTCGTTACAGATTCTGATTCTCACAAGCTACGTTCGAGCGCGCCTCAATAGGAGAGTGCGGCCATGAGCGAGGTCACGCGCATCCTATCCGCCATCTCACAAGGCGATCCCAGCGCCGCCAGCCAGCTCTTGCCGCTCGTCTATGATGAGTTGCGTAATCTCGCGGCCCATCGCCTGGCCCAGCAGACGCCGGGGCAGACCTTCCAACCCACCGCCCTCGTTCACGAGGCCTACCTACGCCTCGTTGGCGATCCCGAAGGGCACGACTGGGACAATCGCGGACACTTCTTCGCTGCGGCCGCCGAGGCCATGCGCCGCATCCTGGTCGAGAACGCACGCCGCAAGGGGCGGAGCAAGCACGGCGGCGGCCTCATCCGCCACGACCTCGACGACGCCGACCAGATAGCTGAACCGGAAGTCCATGAGGATCTGCTCGCTCTCGACGAGGCCCTGACCAAGTTTACTTCCGTCGATCCGCAGGCGGCTCAGCTTGTCCAACTGCGCTATTTCGCGGGGCTATCGATCCCGGAAGCGGCCAAGGTTCTCGGAGTCTCCCCGCGGACGGCGGACCGCCTGTGGGCCTTTGCCCGAGCGTGGCTCCTGCGAGAAGTCGGCGGCGACGTGCCGGACGACCAAGGCTCCTGAAAGAAAATGGAAAAATTATTGGCGTGATTGCGCCGGAAAAGGCGGATTGTCTTATGGGGGGACCGCTTCCCCCGTTCCGGGGAGGGCAATGGGGCCATGAGCGAACAGGCAATCTTTCTGGCGGCCCTCGACAAGGCCCCGTCCGAGCGCGCGGCGTTCCTAGATGAGGCCTGTGCCGGCAACGAGACCCTTCGGCGCGGCGTGGAAACGCTGCTGCGGCTTCACGTCGCGTCCCACCGGTTCTTGGAGGTGTCGGCCCCCGAGCAGCTGGCCGCCGCCAGCCCAGGCCCGGACAACGCCGCAGCGGACCTCTCTTTCCTCGCTCCATCGTCGGAGCCTGGCTCGCTGGGCCGGTTGGATCATTATGAAGTCCTCGAAGTCGTCGGCCGCGGCGGCACGGGCGTCGTCCTGCGGGCACGGGACACCAAGCTGCTGCGCATTGTCGCCCTCAAGGTGCTGGCCGCGCCGCTGGCCGTCTCCGGTACAGCCCGCCAACGCTTCGCCCGCGAGGCCCGCGCCGCCGCCGCCGTCCGCGACGAACACGTCATCGACATCCACGCCGTCCGCGATGATGCCCCGGTGCCGTACCTGGTGATGGAATACATCGAGGGCTGCAACCTCGAAGCATTGCTCCGCAAAGGCGGGCCGTTGGAGGTCAAAGAAGTCCTGCGCATCGGCATGCAGGTCGCCCGCGGCTTGGCGGCGGCGCACCAGCAGGGGTTGATCCACCGGGACGTCAAGCCGGCCAACATCCTTTTGGAGAACGGGGTGCAGCGGGTCAAGCTGACGGATTTCGGCCTGGCCCGCGCCGCCGACGATGCCAGTCTGACGCAGACCGGCTTCATCGCTGGCACCCCCTTGTACATGGCGCCGGAACAGGCGGCCGGTGAGCCGATTGATGCCCGCGCCGACCTGTTTAGTCTGGGCAGCGTGCTGTATGAGCTGTGTACCGGCAGGCCGGCCTTCCGGGCGGAAACCACCGTGGCCGTCATTCGGCGGGTCTGCGACGAGACACCCCGTCCCATCCGCGAGGTCAACCCGGACATCCCCGAGTCCGTTTGCCGGGTGATCGAGCGCTTGCACGCCAAGAAGCCGGCCGACCGCCCCGCCACGGCGAGGGAGGTGGCCGAACTGCTGGCCGGGTTGCTGGCGGACCTACAGCGGCCGAGTTCTGTGAGCCAGGTTGGAAACGCGCCCGGTCCGCAGGAACGTCGGAAGCGTGCTCCTTGGTGGTTCTGGGCCGCAGCGCTGGTCGGGCTCATCGCTGGCCTGGGCATGGGTGAGACGACGGGCGTGACCGACGTGCGCGGCACCGTCATCCGCCTGTTCGCGCCGGAGGGCACGCTCGTCGTGGAAGTCGAGGATCCCGGCGTCAATGTGACCGTGGATGGCAGCGACGTCGTCATCACCGGCGCGGGGGCCAAGGAGATCCGCCTCAAGCCCGGCCAGTACAAGGTCGAGGCTAGCAAGGACGGCAAGGTCGTGCGCCAGGAACTGATCACGGTTACTCGGAACGGCCGGCAGGTGGTGCGGATCAGTAAGGAGACCCAGCCGCTGAGCGAGGCCGAGCAGTGGGAGAAGTCCGTAGCCGCGCTGCCGCCTGAGAAGCAGGTCGAGGCTGTCGAACGCCGCCTCCGCGAGTTGAACCCTGAGTTCCGAGGCAACGTCGAATCCGTGATCCGTGACGGCAAGGTGTGGCAGCTGGGTTTCCTCACCGATCGGGTGACGGACATTTCTCCGGTCCGAGCGCTCAAGGGGCTGAAGTGGTTGGATTGTGGCGGCAGCGCCCCGCGGAAAGGGCGGCTGTCCGATCTGACGCCGCTCCGTGGCATGCGTCTGATGCGGCTGCGCTGTGAGGAGTCCCAGGTGACGGACCTGGAGCCGCTCCGCGGCATGCCATTGGAGTATCTGCATGTCCACGACACGGGAGTGGTAAGCCTGTCCCCTCTGGAGGGCATGAAACTAATCAGTCTCACCATCCAGTCGACGCCCGTAACGGACCTGAAGCCGCTCCGGGGAATGCCGCTGACGTGGCTGGATCTTTATGGCGTGCGCGGTGTCACGGACTTGCTTCCCTTGAAGGGCATGCCGCTGGAGTATCTGAACGTGAGCGGGCTGTCTGTGACTGACGCGACCGCGCTCGGCTCGCTGAAAACTCTCCGATGGCTGATATTGGATGACACGAAGATCACGGACTTAGGACCGCTACGGTCTTTGCGACTGGAGCGGATCAGCCTCTTCCGCATGGCGGTCACCGATCTCACCCCGATTGAGGGGATGCCTCTGAAACAACTATGTCTCGATTACCGGCCCGATCGCAAAGCGTTCGTGCAATCGTTCCCGAAGCTAGAGTTCATCAACGTTAAGCCGGTCGCCGAATTCTGGAAAGAAATGGACGGCAAGTAAAATTCACCGACTCGAGCGGTTGACCGCAAAGGAGCGGGGTAATCAGCAATCGGAACGCGAGAGAACGTTGCGGCGATTTGGGCTTGCGCCATCCCCGATAATCCTAGCCGGGATGACATTGTTCTCGGAGCAAGAAGTCAGAGCAGCCGGATGGTCCTTCGGATTTTCTCTGAACTTTCATGAGGGGCTTGCCCCCATTTTCGCATTGTAAGTATCGGAACCGCGTAGCAGCGCGGCGGAATAAGCAAATGAAATAAAGCGGCCGGTGAGACAGCGCCGCCAAGCAACCCTCTCACCGGCCTGATAGCGCCCGGACGCTCGGTTTGCGCGCCCCGGCCCACTGTCCTTCCATTATATCGCAAACCGCCTCTCTTAACGAGGTGATTTCCCATGCCCATTCGCAGCTGAATTCGCAAACGGTTCGACCGAAACTCCTGCACCATCCGCAAGGATCTATTTGCTTCCGGGCGTGTCTGAAATCAGGATAATTTCTATCCTTTTTTCGCTCTTGAGGAGCATCACCATGTACGCACTTCCGTGGTTGCGTCAGCTGCAACGTCATTGGTCTCCGCGCCGTGTCATCCGGCCGGCGCCCGTGCGCCGGCGGGCTTGGCCGTGTCTGGAAGTATTAGAGGACCGTACTGTGCCGGCGAACTTCAACGTCGGCGCCGGCGATGTGGCGACCTGGATCGCCACCATCAACACGGCCAACAGCAACGGCCAAAGCAACACCATCAACTTGCCGTTTGCCGTACTCATGCGGACACCGCAAGGACAACTCCTCGGCGGCATGCAGTTGGCCCTCTTGGCCAACGGCACGCCGGTGCTGGAGTCGCTTAACGCTCAAGGACTCGTCGTGTCCGCGCTGCCGCTGTAACTCCGGTGACGCGGACGTTCTTTGGTTCAGAGATTCACGTACTCTTGCATCAAGGTGCTCTATGTATCGGTTCCAATGGTTACGCAACTTGGTAAATGTGGCTCACTCTCGTAAGGAGCGCCGCCGGCTGGCGGTGCGAAACCGCCGGCTCCCTCAGCGGCCGCGGTTGTTCCTGGAGCCTTTGGAAGATCGAACGCTGATGGCGGCATGGGTCCCCATTGGTCCTGCCCCCATCAACAACGGCCAAGTGGCCGGCGCCCTTCCCGTCAGCGGCCGCGTCAACGGCATCGCCGCCGACCCGGGCAACGCCAACATCCTCTATGTCGCCACCAGCGGGGGCGGCATCTGGAAGTCGATCGACGGCGGCGCCAAGTGGACGCCGCTTACCGACAATCCCACCGACAGCAAGGGCAACCCGCTCACCGACATCAACGGCAACCCGATTAACGAGTTCATGGGGGCCATCGCCGAAACGACCGCCACCGCCGGCGCGAACAATGGCAACCAGATCGTCTATGGCGGGATGGGCGACGCGAACCGCGGTGCGTCTAGTATGTACGGCGACGGCATCCTCGTCTCCACCAATGGCGGGACCAACTGGTCGCTGACGACCGGCCCCAACAACGCCTTCTTTCGCAATTCGGTTGCCAAGATCGTCATCGATCCGTTCGACAAGACCGGCGGCACCGCCTATGCCGACGTGGCGGGCTTCGCCACAAATGGTAACTTCGGCCCCACCGGCATCTATAAAACGACGAACTTCGGCCAGACCTGGACGAACATGACGGCGGCTGTGCCGAATACCTCCAGCGTCGACCAGTGGAGCGACGTGGTGGTCGATCCGATCCAACAGAACGGAAACACCGTCCTCTACGCGGCCGACGGCGATACCGCAGGAGTAGCCGGCAACGGCGTTTACAAATCGATTAACGGCGGCGCAACCTGGCAAAAGCTCAATTTGTTCAACCCGGGTGTTCCTCCGGTTCTGTCCCCGGTGACTGTTGACCCAAATGGCGGCTCCATCCCGGCCGGCACCTACTACTATGCGGTCACCGCCGTCCTGCCTGGTGGTGAGACAACCACCTCGAATGTCCAGGCAACGCCCGCTCTGATGGGAGCTACCAACTCTGTAACTCTCACTTGGTCGGCCGTTGCCGGGGCCAGTGCCTACAGCGTTTACCGCTCGACGACCCCTGACTCGTTCACTTCCCCGGCCCTGATAACAACAACCGCCGACGGGAAAACGACAACCTTCACCGACACGCTGACCACACCAAACGCTGGGGCCCCTCCCGCCGGCAATAACTCAACAAGGTATAACCGCATCTCTCTGGCACTGTTCGACGGCACCTACCAAGGCAACAGCGTTAATGAGCTGCTCGTCTCCGTCGGCGAAACCCGAGCGAACGGCAACGGACTCTACAAGATGTTCAAGAGCCTCGACGGCGGCGTTTCGTTCGAGGACCTCACAGGTAAGCCTGGCATGATCAACTACCTGGGCAGCCAGGCATTTTTCAATACGACGCTGGCGATAAGCCCCCAAGACCCCAACTATTTGTTTGCGGGCGGGTCGCAGAGTCAACAGGGCTTCCAGGGCGGCCCCTACAGCGGGGGTTCTCTGGAAAGCTTCAACGGCGGTAACAACTGGACAGACATTACCACCGACACCGCCGGCAACGGGCCGCACACCGACGATCACGCCGACGTCTTCGACGCCAGCGGCAACCTGCTCGACGGCAACGACGGCGGCATCTTCAAGCTGACCAACCCCACCGACCAGAATAACCAGAGGTGGAGCAGCCTCAACACCAACCTGGCAACAATCCAGTTCGTCGGCATCTCCACCGGCGTCGATGGCAACAACAACCTCATCGTCTACGGCGGCAGCCAGGATAACGGCACGGAGACGTACATCGGCGCGCTCGGCTGGACTCGGCTGGACTTGAACGGCGACGGCGGCATCACGCAGGTGGACCCCACACAACCCAGCGGGCCCACCGCCGTCGTCTGGGCGGAACGGCAGAACCTGGGCCTGGCCGTTTCGCAAAACGGTGGAAAGACGTTCGACGACACCAACGTTATTAAGGGCATCGTAGGGAAAAACCCTAAGTTCTACGCTCCTTACGTTCGGGACGCATCCGGCAATATTTACTACGGCACGGATACTCTGAACTTCACGCCCGATCTAGGTCAGAACTGGAGTGCGATTGGCACGCCAGGTAAATTCGGCTTCAACCCCGTCGCGCCCGACAACGAAATCCACGCCATCGCGGTGGCCCAGAGCAAGGTTGCTCCTCCGGTTCTGTCCCCGGTGACTACTAGCCCAGATGGCGGCAACATCCCGGCCGGCACCTACTACTATGCGGTCACCGCCGTCCTGCCTACTGGTGAGACAATCGCCTCGAATGTCCAGGCAACGCCCGCTCTGATGGGAGCTACCAACTCTGTAACTCTCACTTGGTCGGCCGTTGCCGGGGCCACTGCCTACAAGGTTTACCGCTCCACGACCGCTGGCTCGTTCACTTCCCCGGCCCTGATAACAACAACCGCCGACGGGAAAACGACAACCTTCACCGACACGCTGACCACACCAAACATTGGGGCCCCTCCCGCTAAAGCTCAGAGCATCGTCTACGTCTCGGCCAACGCAAGCATTTTCGTCTCGCAGGATGCACTGGCGGCAAACGCGACCTGGACGCCGGCCCCTCTCCCCAACGGATCGGTGGCCGATTCTCTCAACAGCATCGCCATCGATCCCACCGCCCCCACCGGGGGCACCGCCTACGCCGTCGTCAACGCCTTCACCCCCACTGGCCAGAAAGGTCAGCACGTCTACTACACGACCAACTTCGGCGCCAAGTGGAAAGACATCAGCGGCAACCTGCCCAATGTGCCCGTCTGGTCGGTACTGGTCAATCCCACGAACGGGAACGTTTACGTGGGAACAGACGTGGGCGTTTACAGAACGGGCAAGGCCGGGACCGTCTGGACCAAGTTTGGCACGGGCTTGCCCAATGTCCAGGTCACAGAATTGGACTATGTGGCGGGCAAGAACTCCCTGGTGATCGGCACTTTCGGCCGCGGAGCATGGGAGCTTGGTTTAGGTGCGCCAAACGTAACGACCAACCCAACCAACCTGACGGTGACGGCAGGGCAGGATGCGACCTTCACCGCGATGGCCCTCGGCGACCCCAACCCCACCGTGCAATGGCAGGCCAGCTTCAACAACGGACAAACTTGGGAAAACATCCCGGACCAAACCTCCTCCACACTGGTGATTCCCGGCGTCCCCATTGCCGCAAACGGCTCTCAGGTTCGCGCCGTCTTCACCAACAATCTCGGCACCGCCACCACCACTGCCGCCATCCTCACGGTGAACGCGCCCGTGCCGCCGGCGCCGCCCGCGCCCCCGCCTGCGGTGGCTGCGTCTATCCAGTTCACTACCATCTCGGTCACGCCCAACCCGTTCGCCTTGACCGCGACCGAGACCATCAATGTCAACGTCTCGCAGAGCGGCGGCAGTGTAGCCTTTGCCGTCGGCGGCCAAAACGTAACTGCCTCCGTCGATGCCAACGGCAACGCCACGGTCACCCTGACCGTGCCGTTACTGAGCGTGCTTGAGCCGCAGAGCATCACCGCCGCTTTCAACGGAGTCAACGCCACCGCCAACGCATCCATCATAGCGCGTTGGTTCGCGTTAATTGACTCCACCAAGGGTACGATTTGGAACCTCTTTTTGTCGGCCATTGACAAGGTCCAGGCCGACGGCACTCAGGTCGTGACGTTCTCGTTCGGTGGCTCGCCGGTGCTCTTTATCGCCTGGACGCCTACGGGCCAGATAAAGGGATTTGGCCTGGGCGCCGGCTAGCCGTCGGGGGATGCAATCACCTGGACCGCTGGCGGCTGAGCGCAGCCCGCCAAGTCACCAGCGGCCCGAGGATCGCGGGTTCGCTCCGCTGTCCGCTGTTAACAGGATCCGTGAAGATTTGTGTCTCTTTTCACTGTTTTTGAGGAATACGACCATGTCCGCACTTCTGTGGTTTCGTCAACTGCAACGTCGCTGGTTTCCGCGTCGTGTCATTCGGCCAATGCCCGCACGCCCCCGCGTGCGGCCACTTCTGGAAGTATTGGAGGATCGTACGGTGCCGGCGGTGTTCATTGTCGGCGCCGGCGATGTGCACACGCTGATCGCCGACATCAATACGGCCAACAGCAACGGCCAAAGCAACATCATCAAACTGATTCCCAACAGCACCTACACGCTGACGGCGATCAACAACTTCTGGTATGGTCCGGACGGCCTGCCGGCCATCAGCAGCAACCTCACCATCGAGGGCAACGGTTCCACCATCCAACGCGACGACGTCGACGCCAACTTCCGGCTGTTTTACGTGTCAGGCGGGCAGAGCGGTTTGGCGGCGGGGAATCTGACGCTGACCAATCTGACGCTGGCCGGCGGTGTGGCCGATGGAGGCGACAGCGGCGCGGGCGGCGGCGGTCTGGGGGCGGGCGGCGCCATCTTCAATCAGGGGACATTGAATCTCAGCGGCGTGACGCTGACCAACGATGCGGCGGTCGGCGGCAACAGCGGCGTGCCGGGATTGGGCTTCGGCGGCGGCGGCATGGGCCAGAGCGCCACCAGCGGCAGTGGCGGTGGCTTCGGCGGCTCTCTGGGCGGCACGTTCGGCGGCAGCGGCGGCAGCGGCAGCAACACTGGCAGCGGTGGCGGCGGCGGCTTCCGTCCGGGAGACAACGGACAAAATGCCAACATCAATCTAGCGGGAGCGGGGGGCGGACAAGGGGGTTTCGCCGGCCAGGGCGGTGGCGGCGTCGCCGGCGGCGATGGCGGTGGAGGCGGCACCAGCGGGCAAGGCTCTGCCGGCAGCGGCGGCAGCTTCGGCAGCGGCGGCAGCTCCGGCGGTGGCGGCGGCGGCGTTGGAGGCGGCGGCGCCGCCGGCGCCAGCGGCGGCTTGTTCAGCGGCGGCGGCGGCTTCGGCGGCGGCGGCGCCGCCAGCGCCCTTGGCTCCGGCGGCAGCGGCGGCTTCGGCGGCGGCGGCGGCCTCAGCGACGCTGGCCGCGTCGGCCGCGGCGGCTTCGGCGGCGGCGGCGGTGCCTTTGGCGGCTTGTTGGGCGGCGGTGGTGGCGGCGCGGGCCTGGGCGGGGCCATCTTCAACATGTTCGGCACCGCCACTCTCACCAATTGCACCCTCACCGCCAATACTGCCCAAGGCGGCAGCGGCACCGCCCTCTTTGGCACCAGCGGCAACGGCGGCAGCGGCTATGGCGGGGCCATCTTCAATCTCGACGGCACGTTGGCCCTCACCTTCTGCACCGACGCTGGAAACACCATCGCCGGCGGTACAGGAGCCGCCCCCGGCAACGCCGCAGGCGGCGCCGTCTACAACCTGGCCTTCGGCAACACCCTGGGCACTGGCAGCGCACAGTCGGCCACCGCCACCCTCACCGATAGCATCTTGGCCAACACCAGAGGCGGCGTCGATCTGGTCAACAATGCCGTCAACGGAAACAACACCAACACGGCCACGGTGACGCTCAACGGTCCCAATCTGGTGATGTCCTCAACGGGCAACCTCTCGGGCAGCACGCCCCTGACGGCCGATCCGCAGCTGGGCCCGCTACAAGGCAATATCGACTCGCCCCCAACCATGGCCATCAGCCAAAGCAGTCCGGCCTTCCGCTCCGGCACAACGGTCCCGGGCGTGTTTACCGACCAGCGCCAGCTTCCGCGTCCCGCCACCCCCTCACTGGGGGCCTATGAACCGCTACTCACGCCGCGGCAGGGCGGGGCGCCCGCGCCGGCGCCCCGGGCGCCCTCCCTCCAGTTCACCAGCATCCAGATCCAGCCCAACCTGCTCGCCCTCAACCAGACCGAGACCATCGATGTCCATTCCTCGCAAAGCGACGGCACCGTCACCTTTGACGTGGACGGCCAAACCGTCACGGCTCCGGTCGATGCCAACGGCGATGCCACGGTCAGCCTGACGCTGCCGCTCGCGACGGCGATGTCGCCCCAGAACATCAGCGCCGCTGAGGGTGGCGCCAGCGCCAGTGTGATGGCGCTCTGGACATTGTTGGACGCCTTGCTGCCGGAGATCGACATGTTGTTGGCCGACGGCACCCAGGTAGAGCAGTTCTACTTCGACGGGATGCCGCTGCTGTTTATGGTCTGGTCGCCTTCGGGCCAGTTGGAGGGGTTCGGCTTTGGCGCGGCCTGAGCGTCGGAGGAGGGAAACACCTGGGCCACAAGAGGCCCGAGGACGGCGGGTTCGGCCCGCTGTCCGCTGTTAACAGGATCCGTGAAGATTTGTGTCTCTTTTCACTGTTTTTGAGGAATACGACCATGTCCGCACTTCTGTGGTTTCGTCAACTGCAACGTCGTTGGTTACCGCGTCGCGTCATCCGGCCGACGCCCGTGCGTTCCCACGTGCGGCCGCGTCTGGAAGTACTGGAGGATCGGGTTGTGCCCGCGAATATTACGACAGACGTCTATGTGAACCCCACGGTCCAGATCACACCGGGTATGATTGTGACAGAGACGGTAACGGCCACGGTGACGCCTTTCCCAGGCTTCGACCGGATTACTGGACAGATCACTCCTGTACCTGCGGGGGCAGTTAGTCCTACCAACGGCAATGTCTTGTTCTTTCTGAACGGTCAGGTGAAGTCGGCCACCCTGAATGCAAACTCTCAGGCTTCTGCTACTTTCCAGATTCCCATCTTGGCATTCTTGGTCGGCCAGAAATTGGATGTATACTATACTGGCTTCACCGACCAGGCGAACAATGACGTCTGGATGGATAGGACTGTCCGCACCTCACTCTACACGAACTTTGACAACTTGCTCTTGCCAGGCGAACTCACGTTCGCCCAACAAACGCCTCAGCAAGTATATGCTTTTGAAATTAACCAATCCCAGAATCCGATCCCAACAACCTTGCGCCCGGATCTAACGACAAATGGCGAGACGGACACCCTTGGAAACAACCTGCTCGCTTTCAACTACGTCGAGCCGGGAGTCATCCAATCCATAACGGCTCTTGGTATGACGCTACCATCGAGCCTTGCGTTCCAGCTGGGGGCCTACAAGGGTTTGCAATAAAACGCATGTTGGAAACGTTCAGCGCCTCGTTCCTTGTGCCACGGCTGGGTCAGCCGTTTTGCTCTCGGGGCTGACACAACCGTGGCACAATTCTCACCCAATGCTTTCGCGCTGCGCTCTAATCCAGTTTCTGTCCGTCACCCTCATCGCCATCAACCCCATCGCGCGAGGGCGTGAATGATCCGGACACATCCGGTACGGCATATTGCGTGCTGCGGCCAACGTTACGGAAAGCAGGATACTTGCCTTATGTCGAATCAGGACAAGCCTGCCAAGGGGCCGGTACTGTCGCCGAAGCTGCGCACGGGCAGATCCATCCGTTGCAACATCGACACATAGAGATTGCACAGCGGCGTATTCTTGGGACTGGCAATGTGACGCCCGGTCTGGAGGTTCCCTCCTGCGCGGCCGGCGAGCAGGATCGGCAAGTTGTTCGGATCGTGGCGGTTGCCATCCGAAAGGCTGGAACCGAACATCACCATCGCATTGTCCAGCAGCGTGGCCTCGCCTTCGCGGATCGCCTTCAGCTTGCCAAGCAAGTAAGCGAACTGTTCCACGTGCCAGCGGTTGATACGCTGGTACTGCTCGATCTTGCGGGGATCGTTGCTGTGGTGCGACATATCGTGATGGCTCCCGCGGACGCCCTCGACGAACGAGAAATTCTTGTTCGAGACGTCGTTGGCAAACATGAACGTGATGATGCGCGTCGAATCGGACCAGAAGGCCAGCACCATCAGGTCGAGCATCAGCTTGACGTGTTCGCGATGCTCGCGCGGGATGCCGGCCGCCGGCGGCGCGGCGTCCGGTGCCAGCGTCGGTTTCCACTCTCTGGAGTCGGGCTTGGAAGCGAATTCCAAACGGCGTTCGACGGCCCGGATCGCATCGAGATATTCGTCGAGCTTGAACAGGTCGTCGCGCCCCAGCCGGCCACGCAGATTGCGGGCGTCCTCCAGGGTCAGATCGAGCAGGCTGCGATCGTCGTCCCGATGGCGAGGGGCTGCATCCTTGGCACCGAATAACCGCTCGTACACCATGCGCGGATTGATCTCCTTGGCCAACGGCGCACCGGCGGTGCGCCAGGAGATGTACGAGCCATACAGCCGCGTATAGCCGACCACGCTGTCCGTGCCGGAAATCACCGGATCGATGCCCAGCTCCAGCGAGGGCAAGGGCGTTTGGTCGCCGAACTTCTGAGCGACCACTTGATCGACCGAAACACCGCCGACATTGATGTCCTTGCCGATGGTCTTCTGGACGTGCAGGCCGGTCAGAAAGTTGGCCGTCTTGGCGTAGTGGCCGTCGCCGTCGCGGCTCTGGGCCTTGTCCAATCCGGACAGGACGATCACGTCCTGCTTGAGTTTCTCCAGCGGTGTCAACGAGAAGGGCAACTCGAAGTCACTCCCCGTCTTCTTGGGGATCCAGGCGGCCGGCCAGACGCCGTTGGGAAAGTACATGCAGGCCATGCGCTTGGGCGGTCGAACCTTCGACGCCGCCCGAACCGGCAGCAGCGATTCGAAAAACGGCAGGGCGATCATCGCCCCGGCGCCGCGCAGGAAAGTCCGTCGAGATAGCGAACGGGTTTTCGGGTACATCGTCGGCTCACTTCTTCACATAACGGTGCCGGAATGGGTAACTCAATACGATTCGTTCGATGAGGACCGTTGCCTTGTAACCATCGGCTTCCAGCGCCTTGAGAGCATCGTCAATGACACACTGATCGAAACGATAGAGCTGTCGGCCAAGGGCGTAGCCGAGCATCTTCCGAGCCAGATTGCGGAGGAATTCGGTCCGTTGTTTAAGCAGCACGGCGCGCAACTCACGCGGGCCATTGAACTTCTCTCCCGAGGGCAGCTCGCCGACGGCATCGATCGGTTGGCCGGCCTGCTCGGTACGAAAGCGCCCGATCGGGTCAAAGTTCTCCAGGCCGAAACCGATTGGGTCCATGCGCTGATGGCACGACGCGCATTCGGACCGGCTGCGATGCAGCTCTAGCTGCTTGCGAAAGGAAAGTCCCTTGGTGTTGCGATCGTCCTTGGGCAGCTCGCCTGCATTGGGTGGCGGTGGCGGGACACGAGCGCCCAGCAAATCCTCTAGCACCCACTTACCTCGCAGCACCGGGCTTGTCCGCAGAGGGAAGGAAGTGACGGTCAGTACGCCAGCCATGCCAAGCACGCCGCCGCGGTTCTTGTCGGGTAACGGCACCCGTCGCATGGCAGGTCCGCGGACTCCCTCGATGCCGTAGTGCCGGGCCAGCCTTTCGTTGGCGAAAGTGTAATCGGTGTCGAGCAGCTCGAGCAGACTGCGCCCCTCGCGGATCAGGTTGTCGAAGAAGCAGATCGGTTCCTGACGCATGGCGTTGGCCAGCGTCTCGTCGAATTCGGGGAAGCGCTGCGGGTCGGGCCGGACGGTCTCGCCCAGCACCCCCAGGCCCAGCCATTGCGAGGTGAAGCTCTCCGCAAGGCCGCGCGAGCGCGGGTCACGAAGCATGCGCCGCACCTGTTCGCGCAAGAAGCCCTCATCGTGCAGTTTCCTCTCTGCCGCCAGCCGGAGCAATTCTGCGTCGGGCATCGACGCCCAGAGGAAATAGGACAGGCGCGAGGCCAACGGATAGTCGGGTAACTCGTGAACGCCATCCTTATCCGGCTCCGGCTCGATCAGGAAGAGAAAATGCGGCGAGATCAACACCGCTTTCAGCGGCAGTTTCAAGGCCATCTCAAAGGAGTCGCCGCGACGCATGGCTCGGTCGAAGACAGTCAGAAACCGTTCGACTTCGCGATCCTCCACGGGCCGGCGGAAGGCGCGCTCGGCGAAAGCCGCGACAATGCGGCAGGCGGACTCGTGCGGGGGTAAATCCGGCCCCGGCGCTGCGATCAGCAAACGTGCCCGTGCAGACTGGATGGCTTGTTGGGAAAATCTCGCGACGTCCGCCGCGCTCGGGTTGAGGATGGTGTTCAGGATGTACTCGGCGGCGTCAAGGTATTTCTCGACATGGATGGCCGAGGTGAAAAGAGCATCGCCATTGTTATCGAAGCCTTCGCCGCCGGAGCCATCCGAGGGGAAACGGTCGGCGGGTCGGAGATCGAGTCCCATCAGGTCACGGATCGAGTTGTTGTATTCGGCGCGGCTGAGCCGCCGGCTCATCACATGACCTTTGTAGAAATTGATCGTGCGGTCGGAGGCGAGTTGCTTGCAGTCGTCGGATTTCTTGGCGACCGACTGTGCCCAGCGGACAAATTTGCGGCGCTGCTCGATGCTGGGTTGTTTCTTGCCTTCGGGGGGCATCTCGTGGGCGAGCACGCGGGCGGCAACTTCCGCCCAAACCTCCTCACCCATGCCGATGTCAGTCTCTTTCTCGAAGCGAGCAAGGTCGAGATCGCCCCGCTTTTTCTGGGGATTATGGCAGCTGAGGCAGTACGTTTTGAGAAGCGGACGGATTTCCTTCTCAAATTGGCTGTCCGCGCCATGCGCCGCGGCGAAGCCATCCAGCACGAGGGCGCAGACCAACAGGGATTTAAGGTAAGTTGCACGCGGAGGGAGCATCTTTAGCGGTCTCGGCAGGCGGGTACGGACCATCGAACTTTCCGTAAGAACATTGTAGAGAGACGGCACGATCCTCGCAACCGTGCCTCAGCCGCTGGGCAGCGCTGGATTGCCCCTGTGTTGCTTCCTCTCTACTCTATCTCGGAACGAGCGCCCCCTTCTCTTCAGGAAAGGCCCCGCTATGCGTTTGCCCCGCCTCCTCGTCGCATTCGTCCTGCTGGCCGCGACCCCCCTTGCGTCCGCCATCGATGATTACAAGCTTGGCCCCGATTCGATGGAGCATCCCGACGTTCCCAAGGGCAAGATCACCAAGGCTTCCTGGAAAAGCGAAATCTTCCCCGGTACCGTCCGCGATTACTGGGTCTACGTCCCCGCACAGTACGACGAGAAAAAGCCTGCCTGCGTCATGGTCTTCCAGGACGGCGGCAGCTACCAGGATCGCAACGGCTCATTTCGCGTGCCAACTGTGTTCGACAATCTGATCCACAAGAAGGAGATGCCGGTCACCATCGGCATCTTTATCAACCCGGGGGTCATCCCCGCGGCCAACGGTAACGAGAGGCCACGCTCCAATCGGAGCTTCGAATACGACACCCTTTCCGATCAATATGCTCGCTTCCTTGAGAAGGAGATGCTCCCCGAGGTGGCCAAGTCCTACAACCTGCGCAAAGACACGGCGGGTCGCGGCATCGGTGGCATCAGCAGTGGCGGCATCTGCGCGTTCACGGTCGCTTGGCAGCGGCCCGATCTGTTCAGCAAAGTGCTCAGCCACGTCGGCAGTTTCACCAATATCCGTGGTGGAGACGTATATCCTGGCCTGATTCGCAGAACCGTGAGAGACCCCAAGCCGATCCGGGTCTTCCTCCAGGATGGCGAGAACGACTTGGACAACATGTTCGGGAATTGGCCGCTGGCCAACCGTCAGATGGCAGCGGCCCTTAAGTTCGCCCACTATGATTACAAGTTTGAGATGGGCGACGGCAAACATAACGGTAAGCACGGCGGGGCCATTCTGCCCGAGTCGTTACGCTGGCTGTGGCGGGACCAGGTCGAACAGACAAACGAAAAGAAGGATAAGTAGTAGAGAACGCTCTCAGCAACGTTTCGCGGTCGTCTGCGCGGCCTAACGATCACGGTGCGAGTAGCTCGGCCCTTCGCTTGAGACTCCTACCTGAAACACCGGCATAATACGCGGGGGCTCTTCAGGCTCGGCAGTTCGGCCACCCACGTCCTCCGGCTCAACGCCGGCCAGTGTTCTTCCCGCGGACACCGTGGGCAGGCGGCCGCGCTTGTGCTTGCCCATGATGGGGCGATCCGCCCGCGTCGGCGGGGTGGTGTTCGCGTAACCAGACACGCAGCGGCACGTCCGCGTCCTCCGGGTCATACGCGCTATTGGCACAGGAAGCGTATCCCAGCAATTGTCGGCGTACAGGGTCCACCCGCTCAACGAGGTGCCCAACGGTCATCTCGTCCTTGGGACGAAGCCAGCGGTAGGCGTAGCCCACCCAGATGACCTTGCGTGTGTGCGGCCCAAAGTTGGGGCTGCGCGAGTGCCACAGGCGGCGATCCAGCAGCAGGGCCGACCCCGACGGCACGCGAAGTGGAACAGCGCCGGGTGGGCTGGCAGTGCCGTCGTCGGGACAGTCCAGTTCGTCTTGCTGGTGGGAGCCAGGCAGCAACAGTGTGTTTCCCCAGTCCGGGCCGGTAACATCGGTCAGATAATAGCCGACCTTGAGGGACAGCCGCGGTCGGGGATGGCACTCGATCTCCTCGTTGACCCGCATGCTGTCCTGGTGCCAGGCCACTGGTCGGGCCGGGGGTTGCTCCGCAAGCGGCGTCACATCGAGGTGGGTGTGGTAGACGTAGATGTTCCAGCCCAGGATGCCCCAGACCTTGGGGAAGGTCCGCGGCCAGTCGATCAAGCCGAGAAAGGCGTCATCCTCCGGGAGGATGTTCGTGAAGGAGAGCAGCCGGTCCCGAGGAAAGGTGACGGTGCGTTCCCGAGCATCGACCCGGTCCACGGCGGCGATCAGTCGAGCGTTCGTGGAGCGATCCAGGGCCTCCGGGACGACGAGGTAGCCTTGCTGCTGGAAATGACGTCGTTCCTCCTCGGTCAGGCAATACTGTAAGCACTCGGAATCCATGATGAAGTCCTAGCTGTTTCGGTTGAGCTGCGCAGCAATTGCCGCAGTCCGTTCCCGACAGAACGGTCCTCGCGATTGAGCGCACGGAGTTCGCTTCTACTGCTGCAAAACTGACGCCCTCCGCTCGCCGAACAGGGCGGAGCCGGCTACTGCTCCATCACCAGCTTGGCTGCCCAAGAACAAAGCGCTTGGACTTGCTTGCTATCCATCCCGGCCTGCTCCATCACCGGAATGATCTCCTTGCGAACGTGGTGGAAGACGGATTCAATGTCCTCCTCTCTCCGCCACTCTGAGCCGCCGTAGTGGACGCACAGCCGCTTGTAGGTTTGCAAGAACCTGTCTTGCCCCTCTTTCAAGAGTTTAACTTCCGCCCGCACCTGTTCCGCCAACTCGCTCGGAATCATGGTTTACCTCCCCATCCGCCCAGGCGTATTGCCAGCGGATGCTTGTGAAAGCGCCGACGTCCGGTGTTTAGACATTGTAGGTCGTCGAGGCCGTGGTGCCTCCTCGCCCTGTCCAGTTGGTGTGGAAAAACTGACCGCGCGGCCGGTCCACTCGCTCGTAGGTGTGGGCGCCGAAATAGTCACGCTGGGCCTGGAGCAAGTTGGCCGGCAGCCGAGCGCTGCGGTAGCCATCGTAATACGCCAGAGCCGCACTCATCGCCGGTAAAGGGATGCCGCTGGTGATGCCGGCGCCGACCGCTCGCCGCCAGCCGGCCTGGGCGCGCTCCACTTCCCCGGCGAAGTAAGGATCGATCAGCAAATTGCTCAGCGCGGGATTGCGATCGAACGCCTCCTTGATTTTGCCGAGGAAGACACTGCGGATGATGCAGCCTCCCCGCCACATCAGCGCCACTGCTCCATTGTTGATCGCCCAGCCGGATTCCCGCGACATGGCGTTCATCAGAGCAAAGCCCTGAGCGTAGGAGATGATCTTGCTGGCGTACAGGGCCATCTCCACGTCCTGAATGAATGTCTCGCCGTCCGCCGTCGCGCGGGGCTGGGGTCCATGCAATACCTTGGCGGCGGCGACACGCTCGTCTTTCTGAGCCGACAGGCAGCGGCTGAAAACCGCCTCCGTAATAAGCGTCAGCGGTACGCCCAAGTCGGTGGCCGACGCGACCATCCACTTGCCCGTACCTTTCTGGCCGGCGGCATCGAGGATGAGATCCACCAGCGGTTGGCCGCTTTCCGGATCGCGGTAGCCGAAGATATCGCGGGTGATTTCGATGAGATAACTATCGAGGCGACCCTTGTTCCAGCGGCCGAAGACTTCGTGGAGGGCGCCGGCATCCAGACCCGCCAAGCGGCTGAGCAAGTGGTAAGCCTCACCGATGAGCTGCATGTCGCCGTATTCGATGCCGTTATGGACCATCTTGACATAATGGCCGGCCCCTTCGGCGCCGACCCAGTCGCAGCAGGGGGAGCCGTCGGGCGCCTTGGCGGCGATGGCCTGAAAGATGGGTTTGACGTGCGGCCAGGCCGCGGCATCACCGCCAGGCATGATGGACGGACCGAGCAGCGCCCCCTCCTCGCCGCCGGAAACGCCTGTGCCGATGTACGACAGTCCCCGCTCCCGCAAAGCCCGTTGCCGCCGGCTGGTATCGGGATAATGAGTGTTGCCGCCATCGATCAGAATGTCCCCCGGCTCGAGCAGAGGGGCGACCTCCGCAATGACCTGATCGACGGCCGGGCCGGCCTTGACCATCATCATCACTTTCCGCGGTCGCGCGAGCGCCTCCACCAACTCCTTAACGGAGCGACAACCAATAATGTGTTTGCCACGCGCGCGGCCTGACAGGAAGTCCTCGACACGCGCCAAGGTACGGTTATACACGGCCACAGTGAAGCCGTGGCTTTCCATGTTCAGCACCAGATTTTCGCCCATGACGGCGAGGCCGATCAGGCCGATGTCCGCGCTGGTTGCAGTCATTGCGCAAGCCCTTGAGAATGGATTGGTCGTTGAGGAGCGGAGAGGTAGAAATGTGAACTCGCGAAGCTCTTTCGACGTTGCTAGTACTCTTCCTACCTATCTTTAATTCGGCCACGACCGGGACGCCGTGGATGACATTTCCTCACCCCTCCGCCGGCACGCTCTTATCATAGGGGTTGCCCTACGGGCCGGGGAGTAGCCTGAACGAAGTCAAAAGCCGGATGGCAAGAGGGGCACGCGAGGCGGTCAACCTCCACCTCGGCGACCGTGTTTGCAAGGTGTAATTGTGACAAGACGGATACAGTTCTTCGACCACAAAGTTCGCGATCATTCCTGGATTTATTGATTTTCGTCCGCAAAAGCCAACGGGCCCGCGTGGTGTCATGAAGACGTATGATCGTGGATGATGCGCCAGCCTGTACGTGTTCGTCGCAGAATCAGCGTAAAGAGGCCGGTCGGTTTGGCATCCTTCATTTGCAGGCGAAATCGTCCCCGCACCAACGCATGCTCGGGGCCAAGTAAGTCGATGGAAAGTTCCTCGAAGGAAAGGCGGCCCATCTCTTTGCCCTCCCCCTGATACTTTTTCTGATAACGTTCCAGCGTGGCCTTCCAACCCGAGGTGCGCGTCGAGCCGGAAAAGAAGGTAAGTTGGTCGGACTCCCAGTAACCTTTCATGAAACCAGGCAGATCCCCCTTGTTCCAGGCCGTCACCTGGTCGTCGAGCAAGGTCTTGATGGCCTTCCTCTTCGCATCGGCATCCTGGGCCTGGTGCTGCACGAGCTTGTCGCGCGCCGGCTCCTCTGCCGATAACGCCGACGGGAGGACGGAGGCAACGAAGAACAGTAAGAACCTGTATGCCACGGGAGTGTCCTTGTGGGAAATGGAAGCGACTACTGGGGCGGACGCTCGCTCTTTCATCATGCGGAAACCGCGGCCGGCGCCCCATGAGTGTCATTGTATCGGCTGCCCATCTCAGCGGCGATCAACGCAATGAAGGACCCCAATCCTCCTATCCTTGTTGTCCTTGTTGTCCTTTAACCTGCACGACCACCTCTTCCGTGCTGCCCGTTTAAAGAAACCGAGAGAACAGGCGTAGCCACTCCGTCTTCCCTGGATGGCCCATCGGCTGCGACAGCGACCGGCTCGCGGACCGCCGTTCGCCCTCCGACAAGCCCGCGAATGACGTAGAAGAACACCGGGGTCAAGAAGATGCCGAACAACGTCACGCCGAAGGCGCCCCACAACATGGCGGTGCCCACACTGCGGCGCATCTCGGCGCCGGCGCCCGACGCGAAGTACGGCGGCACCATGTGGATAAAGCACAACGTCGTCATCACGATCGGCCGCAGACGCACTCGCGCGGCCTCCCGGGCGGCGTCGAAACGGCTGACACCCTCCAGCTGGCGGTCGCGGGCGAACTCGACGATCAGAATAGCGTTCTTGCACGCCAGCCCGATCAGCACCACGAAACCGACCTGGGTAAAGATGTTGTTGTCCAGGCCGCGGAAGGCGACGCCGGTAATGGCGCACAGCACACACATCGGCACGACCAGGATCACCGCCAGGGGCAGCGACCAGCCCTCGTATAGGCCGGCCAACACGAAGAAGACCAGCAGCGACCCCAGCACGAACGCGCTGAACGGATTCTGCCGCAGATCGCGGAACTGTTCGACCTTGCTGGCCTGCTTTTGCAAGTAGCTCAGCTCGGTCCATTCGTAGGTCATGGAGCGCGGCAACTCCTTATCCGATAGCCCCTCCATCGTCCGCAGGACGTCGCCGGTGCTGACCCCCGGCTGCCAGGAACCGGTGATCGTCGCCGCCGGGAACATGTTGTAGCGCGTGATCGTTACCGGCCCGGCAGCTTCGCGCACCGTGGCCACTGCTCCCAGCGGCACCATGTCGCCGTCGCCGTTACGGACCTTCATCTGCTTGAGCGCTTCCGCGTCCACGCGGAAGCGGGCGTCGGCCTGGATGTTGACCTGCCAGGTACGGCCGAAGCGGTTGAAGTCATTGACGTAGTAGCTGCCCAGGTACGCCTGCAGAGCGTCGAAAACGTCGGTGAGCGCCACGCCCATCGTCCGGACCTTGGTCCGGTCGATGTCCACGTAAAGTTGGGGCGTCCCAGCGCGGAAGCCGTTGAACACGCCGACGAGTCCGGCCTGTTGGTTCCCTTGGGCGGCAAGATTGTCCGCTCGGGCCTGCAGCGCTTTCAAATCAACGTCGCCGGTTCCTTCCACCATCAGTTTGAAGCCGCCCGCGTTGCCCAGGCCCCGTACCGCTGGCGCTCCGAAGACGAGCACGCGGGCCTCTGGGACCTCGCGCGCCAGACGTGCGCGGATATGGCTCGCGATGGCCTCGCCGCTTAGCGCGGGGTCACGCCGCTCCTGGAACGGCTTGAGAATTACGAACATGTTGGCGTAGTTCGAGCTGTTGGCGTTCAGCACGAACGATGTTCCCGGAACGGCTACCGTGTGGGCAACGCCGGGCGTCTGGAGGGCAATTCGTTCGACCGCGCCCGTGACCTCAACGGTGCGCTCCAGCGAGGCCGAATCGGGCAATTGGATGTTGGTTACCAGGTAGCCCTTGTCCTGGATGGGGACGAACCCGCTGGGGACGTGGGCGAAGCCGAAGCCTGTCAGACCGATCAAACCGACGTAGACGACAAGCACGATGACGCTAAGCCGGAGACACCAACCGACGGTCTTGCCATAGGCTTGCGTCGCCAGATCGAAAAGCCGGTTAAAGTAGTGGAAGAAATGGCCCAGTGCCCAGTTCACGGGGCGGATCAAGAACCAGCCCAGCGTTCCTCCAACCACAGCGCCGGGAAGGAAGACGGCGAAGTTCACGCCCCACGTCAGCAAGGTAACTTTCAGTCCGCCGGGTACCGCCTCGCTGCCCTCCGCCGGCAGACCAAGCCAGGCGCCCAACGTCGGGGTCAAGAGCCACAAGCTCGCAAATCCGCCGAGCAGGCCGAAACTCCACCACGGCAGCGCTTCTTTGCCCTGGTCGCTGTGCTGACCGGGCTTGCGGCTGCCAAAGATCCAGACTGCCCGCGCCGGCGTCATGGTCATGGCGTTAATGGCCGAGATAATCATCGACACGGAGATGGTCAGGGCGAACTGGCGGAAGAACTGTCCCGTGATGCCGCTCAAAAGGGCGCTGGGCAAAAGCACCGAACTGAGCACCAGGGTGATGGCAAAGATCGGCCCGGTAATCTCGTTCATGGCCTTGATGGTGGCCTCGCGCACGGGCAGCCCCTTCTCCAGCCAGCGCTCGATGTTCTCCAAAACGACGATGGCGTCATCCACCACGATGCCGATGGCCAGCACGAGCCCGAACAGCGTCAGGTTGTTCAGGGTAAAGCCCATCAGACCCATGACGGCAAAAGTGCCGACCAGGGACACCGTCACGTCGATCACGGGCAGCAGCAAGGCTTTCCAGTCTTGCAAGAACAGCAGGATGACGAGAGAAACCAGGACGATGGACTCGCGCAGCGTGTGGAACACCTCATTGACGGATTCGCGGATGAATGGTGTGGTGTCATAGCCGATGAGATAACGCATCCCTTTGGGGAAGCGGGTTTCCAGTTCGCGCATCTTGGCCTTGATGCCGTCGGCGGTATCCAGGGCGTTGGCTCCTGGCAGCAGAAAGACGATGACAGACGGTGACGGCCGGCCGTCTACCCGCCCGACCGTGTCTTGGCTTCGGGCCCCCAACTCACTCCGGCTGACATCCTTGAGGTAAGTGACTTCCCCGTCCGAGCCGGTCTTCAGAATAATGTCAGCAAACTGGTCGGCTTCCATCAGCCGGCCGAGGGTGCTTAGGGTGTACTGGAAGTCCTGGCCGCTGGGGACCGGCGGCTGGCCGATTCGTCCGGACGCGACCTGCACGTTCTGTTCGCGCAAGACGCGGATCACGTCGCCAACCGTCATATTCCGCGACTGCAACTTGTCCGGGTCCAGCCAAACGCGCATGCTGTAGTCCTGCTGGCCGAGGATGGCCACATCGCCGACGCCTTCGACGCGGGCGATGGCGTCCTTGACCTGGATCGTGGCGTAGTTACTCAGGTAGAGCGCATCGTAATACGGTTGGCCGGTCTCTGGGTTGTCCTCGGAATACAGACTGATCCCCAGCAAGACATCCGGCGACCGTTTCTTGGTGGCCACGCCGATGGTCCGAACCACGTCGGGGAGCGTCGGCTCGGCGATGGCGACGCGGTTTTGTACCAGCACCTGGGCCATGTTCACGTCGGTGCCCAGCGCGAAGGTCACGTCGAGGGTGTACGAGCCGTCGTTGTTGCTCTGTGACGACATGTACAGCATCCCTTCCACCCCGACGACCTGCTGCTCGATCGGGGCGGCCACTGTGTCGGCCACCACCTGGGCGTTGGCCCCGGGGTAGTTGGCCGTGACCCGCACGGTCGGTGGCTGGATCTCCGGGTACTCAGCGATGGGCAAGAAGCCCGCGGTGATGGCGCCGAGCAGGACGATGACGATCGAGATCACCCACGCCAGGACCGGACGGTCGATGAAGAAACGGGCCAGCATAATGATTCCCCTCCAAGAAGTCAGAGGTCAGAGGTCAGAAGTCAGAGATCAGGGACGTTGACTTTGACTCGCTGGTCTCGACGTGACGCTGACCTCTGACTTCTGACCTCTGATTTCTGACTTTTGACTTCTAACCTCGGACCTCTGAGGCATATCCACGAGCCTCGGCTCCACGGTGACGCCCAGCCGCACCTGTTGCAGGCCGTTGACGATCACCCGCTCGCCCGGCTTCAGGCCGTCGGTGATCTCGCGCAGGCCGTCGTGGAGCGCCCCCACCCGAACGGGACGGGAGACGACCTCGTTCTTGTCGTTGACAACGTAGAGCACCTTCTGGCCCTGGTCGGTGTCGAGGGCGCGATCGCTGACCAGCAGTGCCCGATGGCGCCGGCCGACCGGCACACGGACACGGGCGAAAAAGCCTGGGAGAAGGTGCTCCTGCTGGTTGGGGAACACGCCCCGCACCCGGATGGTGCCGGTCTTCGGGTTGACCTGGTTGTCCACAAAGTTGATGGTCCCCTGGTGGGGGTGGCCCTCCTCGTTGGCCAACCCCAAGGACACTGGGAACCCGCCGTCGCGGGGCGAGTCCGACTTGCCCTCGCGGACCAACTGCCGAACTCGTAGCGCGGTGTACTCATCCACATCGAAGTAGGCGTACATCGGGTCCACCGATACGAGGGTCGTAAGCAGGGTGCCGCCGTTCTGGTCCCCCGACTGGATCAAGTTGCCCACCGTGACGACGTAGCGGCTGACGCGTCCGCTGACCGGGGCAATAACTTTCGTGTACTCCAGGTCTAGCTGGCGCTGCCGGACCAGGGCCTTGTCGGCCGCGATGTTCGCTCGATCGACGCCCCGGGCCGCCGAGGTCTTGTCCAGTTCCGTGCGGGATGTTGCCCCGGAACCAATAAGCTGACGGTTCCGCTGGTATTCCGCCTCGTCGTAGCTCAACTGCGCCTCATCCTGTCGGACCTTGGCCTTCGCCTGGTTCAAGAGCGCCTCATACGGCCGCGGATCGAGTTCAAAGAGGACATCGCCCTTCTTGACCAAAGCCCCTTCCGTGAAGTTGACCTTGTCCAGGTAGCCCCACACGTGTGCTCGCACCTCGACAGAATCGACGGCGGCCGTCCGCGCGGTGAAGTCGGCGTAGTCGGTGACGTAGCGCTCGACCGGATAACTGACGCTGACTGGGGTGGGCGGCGGCACCGGCGCTCCCGAGGGCGCCCCGGCACAGCCGGCGAGGACGACACAAAGCCCAAGAACAAAAATGCGCATCGATTAACTCCTCAGAAGCAGATGAATCCGCTGTTGCCACTTCTTGACCGCTTGAGTCATCGCTCGCCACAGGTCCAATTCCAGGTCGAGCCACCGCTCGCCCCCCTCGTACCGCAGCGCGATGGGGTAGGCGACCTCAGTCAGGTCGGCGACGAAATCGTCGAGGCGAGGGTGTTGGTTTTGAGTTTCTGATCCCATGATTGTCCCTTTCCTCCCAACGGGATTTGATGCAGGTGTTTTCAATCTCCGCGACGACTGCTTTCATCTGACAGTCGCAGGCAAACAGATCGGCTCCCTGGCGATACATGTCGGCCAGCAACTCCTCGCCCGCCGCATCCACATAGGTCACGGCCCGCAGATCGATGTGGACCGCCCGCTTCCCATCAGAAGCAGTCCTCCGCCAGCAATCGCGCAGTTCCGTCACCCACGGACCCACAAGCCTTCCTTCGAGTTGGAAGGTAAGTGAGTCTGCGGTGGAATGTGTGGTGATCCGAAGCATGGCTGACTCCTTCTCGGTCAGGTGGGGTAAAAGCACGCGCAATGCCGAAGACGAAGTGCTTTCACTTCGCTCTCGTAACGAGCGATGCTTCAAGGAGTTAGGAATCCAGGGAAGGAATGGATTATCAACGAGTGGTGTCAGGTGCCGAGGAAGGAAGTGCCGGCGGGTCGGCAGGTGCCGACTGTTCGGCACTAGCGCGGCCGCGCGATGCCGAGCTTTTTCATCTTCGATTGCAAGGTCGTTCGTTTCATGCCAAGCCGGGCGGCGGCGCCATTCGGACCGCCCAATACCCAGTCGGTTTCGCGCAGGGTTCGCAAGATGTGCTCGCGCTCGGCTTGGGCCAGAGAAACGCGGCTATCCCCATTGCCATCGGACGCGGCGATAGTTTGCGCAGCCGAGGCCTTCAAATCGCCAACGGGAACCTGCAACGCTCTTCCCGGACTGAGAATCACGGCCCTCTCAATGACGTTCTCCAACTCGCGAACATTGCCCGGCCAAGCATAGCGGATCAGCGTGTCCATCGCCTCGGCGGGAATGGTTTCGATTTGCCTGCCCATCCGCCGTGCGAATTTCTGCGTGAAATGGCGGACCAGCCGTGGAATGTCCTCGGGGCGCTCGCGCAACGGCGGCAGTGAAATCGGGAACACGTTCAAGCGGTAATAGAGGTCGCTACGGAATTGGTTGTCTCGGACCATACGCGGCAAATCGCGATTGGTGGCCGCCACCAGCCGCACGCGGACACGGATCGTCTTGGTACTGCCGAGACGCTCGAATTCCTGTTCCTGCAGGACACGTAGCAGCTTGGGTTGCAGTTCGAGGGGAATGTCACCTACCTCATCCAGGAACAACGTCCCTTGGTGCGCTAGTTCAAAGCGGCCAACCTTTTGTGCGATAGCGCCGGTGAAGGCGCCTTTTTCGTGGCCGAACAGCTCACTTTCGAGCAGGCCGGAAGGGATGGCAGCGCAGTTTAGTTTGACGAAGGTGCGCTGGCGGCTGGGACTTAACTGATGCACGGCGCGGGCAATCAGCTCCTTGCCTGTTCCGGTTTCGCCATGAATGAGCACAGTGGATTCCGTGGGAGCGACCGTCTCCACCTCTTTCAAGACGCGCCGCAAGGCGACGCTTTCTCCGACAATTTCCTCAAAGTTGTTATCTGTCCGAATCTCTTCTTCCAGGTAGACCCTCTCCTTTTCCAGCTTCTCCTTGAGTTCCTCAATGCGGTCAAAGGCCAGGGCATTTTCAAAGGCGACCGCTACCTGCTTGGCGAGGCGCTGCAAAAAATCGAGGTCCGCGTTGTCATAGGCTGCTTGCTCCTTGGACCCGAAGACCAATATGCCCAGGCGATGCCGCACAGTTGTCAGAGGCAGAATGCAAATGCTGTTGCCGCCAAGCGACTGGACGAACTCCAGATACCGAGGCCAACGTCCAATCTGGACCGGATTTGACAGGATGAGCGGTTGCTGAGTCTGTAAGACCAGACCCGCTGGAGTGTCTTCGAGAGCAAACGCGACTGGACCTTCATCCTGCAACGGTCCGACATGATCGCAAACGTGCCGGTGCATCAGGTTGTTTTCAGCGTCGTGTCGGACCAGAGCGACATGATCGCAACGGACAACCTCGCGCAGCCGGCCGGCGAGATCGTGTAACAAGGACCGCAAATCGCGGTGAGCCACGATCGTTTCGGCAACCGCCAAAAGCGTTTCGTACTGCTGACATGTGGCCAGCGTCGTTTTTTTCGCCGCAACATCGTTCATGGCGAATACCCGGTCCTGCGTTTTCTCGCTAAATTCGCGGATGCCCCCTGCCCGGTCACCTCGGCGGGCGAAGGCGTCATTCGGCCCAGCCGGCGAGGGCCCGGTCGAGGTTAAAGGCGGCGCTGATCAGTGCCAGGTGAGTAAAGGCCTGCGGGAAGTTGCCCAGAGCCTCTCCGCTGGCCCCGGTCTGCTCGGCGTACAGCCCGACGTGGTTGCCGTAACCCAGCATCTGCTCGAACAGCAACCGGGCCTCGGCCAGGCGGTTCGGGTCGGTTCGCCCGGCCCTAGTCAACGCCTCGACCAGCCAGAAGCTGCACATATTGAACGTCCCTTCCACGCCCGGAAGCCCATCCGGGGCCGACTGTGGATCGTAGCGGTAAACCAGCCCGTCCGCAGCCAGGCCGCCTCGGGTGGCCGGCGACCGAATCGCGTCCACCGTGGCCAGCATGCGCGGGTCGTTGGGGGCCATGAAGAAGGTCAGTGGCATCAGCAGGGCCGAGGCATCCAGGGCATCGGAGCCGTACGACTGCACGAATGCCCCCCGCGTCTCGCTCCATCCCTTCGCCATTACCTCCTCGTAAATCGCGTCGCGGGCCTTCAGCCAGCCGGCCCGGTCCGCCGGGAAGGAGCGCTTGTCCGCCAGCCGCAGGCCGCGGTCCAGCGCCACCCAGCACATGAACTTCGAGTAGACGAAGTGCCGCCGACCGCCGCGCACCTCCCAGACGCCCTCGTCCTCCCGGCCCCAGTTGCCGGCCACCCAATCGACCAGCTTCCGGAGATGCCTCCAGGAGTCGTAGCCGAGCGGGGCGACATACTTGTTGCTCAGGTAGGCCCCGTCCATCAACTCCCCGTAGATGTCCAGTTGCAGTTGCTCGTGGGCTGCATTGCCGATCCGGACCGGCCTCGACCCCGCGTAGCCTTCCAGGTGCGTCAGCTCCTGTTCGGTCAGATCGGACCGGCCGTCCACGGCGTACATGAGCTGAAGTGGTCCGTCGCAATGTGAGTCGCGCTCCTTCCAGCGGGCGGTCAGCCAGTCCCGGAAGCGGGTCGCCTCCTCGGTGAATCCGACTCGCAGGAAGGCGTACACCGTGAACGCGGCGTCGCGAATCCAGGTGTAGCGGTAGTCCCAGTTGCGCACGCCGCCGATTCCCTCCGGCAGGCTGGTAGTCGGGGCGGCGACGATCGCCCCGGTAGGCTGGTAGGTGAGCAGCTTGAGCGCCAGGGCTGAGCGCAGGACTACCTCGCGCCACCGACCGCGATAGGTGCAACGGGCCACCCACCGCTGCCAGTAAGCGACCGTCTCGCGGAACCAGTCCTCGGCCTCCTCGGTCCCGGGGCATCGACCAGGATGAGCGTCCGACGGAATGATACGCAGGACGAACGTTGCGTTCTGCCCCTCGCCAAGAGGGAATGCAGCCGACACGCCGTCGCCGTCGGCCCGGAGGGGGACCGACGCGGCCAACCCAAGGGACAGCCCGGGCGAATCGAAGCGGGCGCCGCGCTCGCTCACCGTGGTAGCGTGCCGTGCGCGGGCGTAGTCGAACGCTGGGCGACACTCCACCTCCAGCGGCAGCTGGCCGCGGACCACCCGCACTCGGCGAACGAGTTGAGCGTCCGACTCAGGCCTGACTCCGACCGGCATGTAGTCCTCAACCTCGGCGATGCCGTCGGGATGCAGGAAGCGGGTGATCAGCACGTTGGTGTCTGGCCAGTAGTATTGCTTGTGGCGTAGCGCCCCGGCCGCGGCAGGGGCGATCCGGAACCGCCCCCCCTTGTCGGCGTCGAGGATCGCCCCGAACACGCTGGGCGAGTCGAAGCGCGGCAGGCAGAGCCAATCGACTGAACCGTCCAGGCTGACCAGGGCGGCGCTGTGCATGTTCCCGATGATGCCGTAGTTCTCGATCGGTTGGTAGCGCATCGGCTTCGGCTCCCGTTGTCCTATGAAGGGAAGCCCGGCTGGGCGGCCGAGCTGTCCGCGCCAAGCCTCGCCCTCGGTTCGTAACTCCGCAGTCGATTATACCCACGCGCAATGCAACCGACTGCTGACGGGGGCTTATGCCGCGCCGCTCGCCTGGGACTTCCCTAATCACACGCTCTTTGGCTTGGAGAAAAGTTGACGATCCATGCGGAATCGCCTATGGTAATAGAACCTGTCGATGGCGAGGACAGATAGCTCAGTCGGTAGAGCACAGCCCTGAAAAGGCTGGGGTCGTCGGTTCAAGTCCGACTCTGTCCACTACAAACCCCAACGAGCCGGAAGTGTAAGCGATCAAATGTTCAATCGCTTACACTTCCGGCTCGCTTGCTTTCCTACTATCGACGATCGTTTTTGTCCGCTAATTGCTTGATCCAGTCGTGCATGAGCTGCACGGCTTCGCGATCGACAATCTCGGTGGCCAGGGGCGGCATGTGGCCGGCGTCGCGGTGGCGGATGCGATGCAGCAGCACCGAGCGCTCGGGATGGCCGAGCGAGATCAATCGCGCTTCGGGCAGACCATAGCTGTCGTGTACCGGCTTGACATCGATTAGGCGCATCTGGTCGGGATTCGTCGTGAATTCCAGCTCCATCTTGGCGTTGCCGCCGCCTTCCTTCACGTGGCACTGAGCGCAGTTGGCGTGCAGATACGACCTCGCTCGCGCCTCAAGATTCTGCTTGCGATCGGAGGGATCGACCAGGCGGCGATACTTCTCCGGCGGAACCGTCAGCAACGACGAGATGGCCGGTCCCCGCTGCAAGCGCGTCGCCGTTAGCTTGTCGAGGGAGCCGTAGATTTGCCCATCCGTCATGCCCTTGGCTTTCGCTTCGCGCATCAGGGCGTCCTTCGTTTCCTCCATCCAGTTGACGCGGAGGACGCCGAGATGCTCCAGGACGCGCAGCTGGTTGTCGCGGACGCCGCCGTAATCGTGTTCCTTGTTCATCTGCAATTCGGTCAGGCCCAAGACGAAGTTGGCGGCGCGGCTGTGGCAAACCATGCACTCGGTGCGGCTGGGATAGTGCCATTTTTGTTTACGGATGCCGCGGGGATTGTCCGCCGTCGATGGGACGCGGATGGTGAACTCGCGGTCATGTCCCTTGCCGTCCACCAACACGCCGTCGGTCTGTTCGTCATTCCACTGATACGAGTAGCCGAACCATTCGCCTTGTTGATTGGTGAGGAAGCGCGTCTCGATCCAGTGGCGCGAGGCGGGATTGCCCTCCTCCATCTCCAGGGCGAACGATTTCACCAGCACCGATTTATCGGGGAAATTCCAGCCGCGATTGGTGGTGAAATCGATGCGCGAATCGGCGCCCGGCAGAGCGATCCAGCGTTCCTTGTAAGCTCCGTCGGACCAGAGCGGGGCGTTGACGGAGTAGGGAATCAGGGCCGGGTCCATGATATGCCCCTTGGCGGAGCGGAAAAGACCGCTTTCGCTCAGCTTGCGAGGGAACGCCGAGGGCGGCAGATCTTTGGGCGTCGCTTCGAACGTGTAGAAGCCGCCCTTGTCCTGGCCGCGATGGTCGGCGATGAGGATTTCGCCGTGCGCATCCACGCCGAAGCCTGTGATTTGCAAGCGCGTATTGGCCAACTCCTTGTGCCAGGTGACGCGCCGGCCGTCGTGACGGACGCCCCAGATTTTGCCCGTCGAGTAATCACCGTAAATGTAGACGCCCTGCAATTCGGGGAATTTCGATCCATAATAGACGATTCCGCCTGTGAGCGAACGCGCCTCGGAATGCGAATGCTCGACGGTCGGCTTGGTGAACGGGGTCGGTCCCGCCTTGCGGCTGGGATAAAACGGATGACTGCCCTCCATGACGCTCCACCCATAATTGGCACCTTTCTCGATCCAGTATGCCTGTTCCCAGAGATCTTGCCCATTGTTGCCGACCCAAATGTGGCCGGTCTTCTGGTCCACGGTGATGCGCCAGGGATTGCGCAGGCCGTACGCCCATGTCTCCGGACAGGCGTTCTTTTGGCCGACGAACGGGTTGTCCTTCGGCACCGAGTACGGTTTGCCGGGTTCGGGGTGGTCCACGTCGATGCGCAACACTTTCGCCGTCAATTTGCTCAGATCTTGGCCGACAATGTTGGTGTCCGAGTCGGAGGTGCCGTCGCCGGAGGTAACGTAGAGCATGCCGTCCGTGCCGAAGGCTAGCGCGCCGCCGTTGTGGCCGTCGGACGGCCATTCGAGGATGACCGTTTCCGATTGGGGATCGAACGTGTAGGGAGGCTGGCGCTCCATCGTGTAGCGCAGGACGCGCGTCTTCTTCGCGCCCGGAGGGGCGGACGATGGCCCGTTCATGCCGATATAGATGTATCCATTTTCCTTGAATTTTGGATGAAAAGCGATGTCGTAGGCGACGCCGTCGTAAGGGAGCAGTTTTTCGGTTCGATCGGTGTTGGGATCGTCTTGGGTGCGCAGGATGGTTGTGGGAGCGTAGGGCGCCGGCTGGGTGATGATCAGTAGGCGGTCGCTGCCGGGTTGATGCGCGACGGCGACGGGGAAATCGAGCTTGAGGTTCGGATAGACGCGGCGGACGCGATAGGGTGGCGGCGGGTCCGGCGCGCCGACGACGCGCGAGGTCGTCAGCGGAATGCGGCGCTCGATGCCGTGGGGCTTGGCCGCACTCTTTTGAGGAGAGCCGACGAAACGCAGCGCGGCGTAGTCCTCATAGTGGTGGAAATCGGGACGCGGCTGCGATTTCAGGGGTGCGCACGTGGATAGCTCCACCCCGTCCTCGAAATCCACGGAGTAATCGTAGCGGCACAGGGCGAATTTCCAGCGCTCGCCGATGTTGGGCCGGCCGCCGGTGCGGAGAAAGTCGCGCCAGGGAATGCGTCCCTCGACGGACCAACCCTGATCCTTGTCCTGCCAGTGGTTCAACGTGCCGCGCAGCCTCACCTTGGCGTCGATGTGAAATTCCCCATCGCTCTTGAAGCGTGCGTAGCCGCCGGCCCCGCGGCGCGGCAAGAACATGTCCATGATCGTCCCCGCCGCATTGATCTGGAACTCGTAGTAGCCCGGCTTGTCGGCGGCAGGTTTGAAAAATAGCTCGAAGACATCGTTGTTCCACGTCTGCCCGTCGTGTTCCTTGACGTCGGCGTAGAGATCGGAATCCTCCATGTCGGCGAAGAAGTAGAGATATTCGCGGTCCCATAAGAGGCGTGCTTTTGTCGTGGTCCGGGCGGGGCGGGCCTTGGAGCCAAGCCAGGGCAGATAGAAGTTATCGATGAGCTGCGCCCGCTTCCAGGCGTCCTCATCGGCCTTGCCGTCGATCGTAAGGGGCGTCTCGGTCCAGCGGCACTCCCATTCGGCGGGCGGCGGTTGGAAGGGTTTCCCCGACTCCGCCGGCGTTTGGCCTTGCTCGCCCAGCAACAACAAGACGAGCGCGCCCAAGAAGGGGATGATTAGCAGCAGTCCGCGCCGTAGGGGAACGGGAGGAAGTCGGGAAAAACTGGCCATGCGAGTCACCTCAATCCACGGTCAGAAGCCGAGCCGTGCAGTCGTTCTTCCTTACTTTTCCGAATGGGCAGCGGTTCGGCAAGCGTGATTTTGGTCAAATTCTCATTTTTTCGACGCAACGAGGAGGAAGGCACTCGCTTGATACTTTCTCGTTCCCACGCTCCGCGTGGGAACGCACGTCCGGCCGCTCTGCGGCCCGACTCTTGCTGCGGGTTGGGAACTGGACGCAACGCGGAGCGTCGCACACGTACGTTCCCACGCGGAGCGTGGGAACGAGAGCCAATCTGGGGATGACTAAGGGATGCAAGCGCTTGACGCTCCCGATTTCGGCCCGTTATACTTGGGGAGATTTGAACGACAGTTATCGCTAACTGAACTTTCCGAGGAGCATCCATGCGTCGCACCCGATGTTCCGGCCGAGCGTTCACCCTGATTGAACTGCTTGTGGTGATAGCCATTATCGCCGTTCTGCTGGGCTTGCTGCTCCCCGCCGTCCAGAAGGTTCGCGAAGCCGCCAGTCTGATGACTTGCAAAAACAACCTCAAGCAAATCGGTCTGGCGATGCACAATTACCACGACAGCCAGAGCGGTTTCCCGGTCGGCTACTACGACCCCACGCCTTGGCCGCCGGGATACCAAACACCGGAGGGCCTGGACCACGGACCGGGCTGGGGTTGGGGCGCTTTCCTCTTGCCCTATCTGGAACAGGGCAACCTGTATAACCAGATCAACTTCAAAGTCGATGTCGGCGACCCATCGATGGCGGCGGTGGTAAGCACGCCCTTGAAAATCTTCATCTGTCCATCCGATCCGAATTATGTGAGCACGTTTACAATCACTTCCAATTCCGCCGCCACCAATGTGGGCCCCTCGCCAACCGGCCTCAACAGTTGGGTGCTGGCCACGGGAAACTATGTGGCCTGTAACGGCAACGACGGCGTTGATGATTTCACCACCCCGCCGCACACCGGCGCCTTCCTCCGCGCGAGCAAAGGATTTCGCGTCGGCGATATTACCGATGGCCTGAGCAATACGCTCTTCGTCTGCGACCGACCTTCCTTCCTGTCGTATAGCTCGTGGGTCGGATGTCCCACCGGTGCAGCCAACCCCTTCAAACTGGCACCGGGAAACTATGGCGCCGAGACGACGCTCGTCATGTGCCACGCCGGAGAGACCGGCCCCAACACTCCCGGTGTCTTCGATGCCGATTCTACCTGGAGTCCACATGGCATCGGCGTGCCCTACCTCTTCGGCGACGGCTCGGTTCACTTTATTAGCAATTCCATCGCCATTCCGACCTGGATGGCCCTCGCCACCCGCTCGGGCGGTGAACCCGTCGGCGGCGCCGATTTTTGAGTAACTGTTGTGCCTCAGGGATTTCGTGATGCGTTTGCCCCTGCTTGCCCTCGTCCTCTTGTTGCTCACGAACGCCGGCTGTTCGAGCAAGATAAAGCCGGGCGCAACCTTCACTCTCTCGATCCTTGCCAAGGACAAAGCCGGCAAGCTGACGCCAGAAGGGGCGCGCGTGGAGATCGTAGGCGCCAGCGTCGAGTCCAAGCAGGAAATTGAACAGGACGGCCAGACGTCTTCGTTGGTGGTCCGCAAGACCCAGTATGGCAAGGCGACCTTTGAGGTGACGTTTCCCGACAAGACCACGCAAATGTTCCAGGTAAAGGCGGGCGAAATCAAAGACATCTTTCCACGGGGGCAGAAATTCGGCGTCCGTATCGCGTTGCACGAGTCCCATTGACGTGATGTATCCGAGCCTGAAGCGTAAGCGAAGGCGACTCTTCGCTGACCCCCTGTTGTGGCGTGGTCTCCCGACCATCCTCCCCTGTTGTGGCATGGTCTCCTGACCATGCCACCGGCTAGGACCGAAGGTCTCCCAGGGCGAGGAGACCTTCGGTCGCCCGGAGTGGCATGGTCCGGAGACCATGCCACAACAGGGGGCGAGGAGACCTTCGGTCGCCTGTTGTGGCATGGTCCGGAGACCATGCCACAACAGGGGCCTCCCCTGTTGTGGCATGGTCTCCGGACCATGCCACCGGCTAGGACCGAAGGTCTCCCAGGGCGAGGAGACCTTCGGTCGCCCGGAGTGGCATGGTCCGGAGACCATGCCACAACAGGGGGCGAGGAGACCTT